>Ga0256843_1000817_pt1 | contig 25652 bp, 23 predicted proteins | sample AlvinellametaG_FD_191572 | JGI IMG/M metagenome (GOLD analysis project Ga0256843, IMG submission 191572) | Pompeii worm associated microbial communities from hydrothermal vent at the East Pacific Rise, Pacific Ocean - Alvinella | ecosystem: Host-associated > Annelida > Integument > Unclassified ... | reverse complement strand
GAAACCATGGGAGTGCCCGTTTTGGGATATCAAACAGCAGAATTGCCGGCTTTTTATACCCGTAAAAGCGGTTTTAAAGTCGATTATGAAATGCAAAGCCCTGAAGAAATTGCCGGTTTACTTCAAACCAAATGGGCGGTTGGCCTGAACGGCGGTGTCGTTATTGCCAATCCGGTTCCAGAAGCCGACGCTTTGGACTACGATATTATGACGGAAGCTATTGAAAAAGCTTTGGCCGAACAAAAACGTTTGGGCATTAAGGGAAAAGAAAGCACGCCGTTTTTGCTGGCCAAAGTTAAAGAACTCACGCAAGGGCAAAGCTTGGTTTCCAATATTCAATTGGTTTTGAACAATGCCCGTTTAGCAGCTGAAATAGCCAAAAAATTATAAGTCGATTTCTATCTCTTCGTTTAGTTTGGGAATATAAGCTTTCCAACCGAAGCGATCTTTGAGTTTTACCCTGAAAGCATCAGCGGCCGTAGGTTCACCATGCACCAAAAATACTTGTTCGGGTTGGTTTTCAATATCACTCAACCACTCTAGCAATTCCCCTTGATCGGCATGTGCCGACAAGCTGTGAATACTTTCCACTTGGGCTTTAACCGGATAGTATTTTCCAAAGAATTTAATTTCTTCGGCTCCTTCCAACAACTGACGTCCACGGGTTCCTTCGGCTTGATAACCCACCAAGATAACAATGGTTTCAGGTTCGTCAATCATCTGTTTTAAATACGTCAAAACGCGTCCGCCTGTTATCATTCCACTACCGGCAATGATAATTTTTGATTTTTTATTGTCGATGGTTTCCCATGTTTCTTTATAAGAAGTAACTATATGTATGTTACGCATCATTTGTCTGAATTCATTCATAGGCAAATTGTGCCACTGCGGAAACTCTTCAAAAACCTGAATCACCTTATTTCCCATAGGACTGTCGACATAGATATCGATAGGCGGAATTTCTTCATCTTTTTGGAATTTCCACAACAGATACATCAAGAGTTGCAAGCGTTCAATAGCAAAACTCGGGATGATGATATTTCCGTGATTTTTCAAGGCATTGATAATGGCATCTTCAAAAAAGTCATCTAATTCTTCGTGCGGATGCAAGCGATTTCCATAAGTGGTTTCCATAAACAAATAATCGGCTTTTTCGGGTTTTTTGGGCGGATCCAACAAGACATCATCAAAACGTCCTACGTCGCCGCTAAAAACAAAACGCTTGCCGTAAATATCCAATTCGATAAATGTAGCACCGATAATATGGCCTACATAATTAAAACGGGCTTTGATGTTTTCGGATAAATCCGTCCATTCGCCTTCGTCCACCGATTTGAAAAATTTTAGCGTGTCTTCGGCTTCCTGAACCGTATAAAAAGGTTCGGGATTTTCGTGTTTACTATACCCCTCTTCTTTGGCACGTTCGGCGTCTTCTTCGTGTATTTTACCACTGTCTTTCAACACGATTTCGGTAATGGCAAGCGTAGGTTCGGTAGCGATGATTTCTCCTTTGAAACCCTCTTTGACCAAACGCGGAAGATAACCGACATGATCCAAATGGCCGTGGGTGAGCAATACCATATCAACCGCGGGGACATCTATTGGAAGTCCTAGCCAGTTCATTTCACGCAACTCTTTAAGCCCTTGAAACATACCGCAGTCTATCATCAGGTTTAACTCGGGGGTTTCTATTAAAAATTTAGAGCCGGTTACGGTGCCGGCTGCTCCTAGAAATTTTATTTTTACTTTGTTCATAATATATTTTTTAAGACAGAAACAAGCTAAAGATTTTAATCGTCTTTGTTTTGCAATTTATCTGCACACAACTGATTGATTTCATCTAAAATCCGCTGTTTCCGTGATTTTGATATTCCTATTTTATTGATTAAATAATCATTTTCGGCCAATTCGCTGCATAAAACGATTTCGTTGTTGAGCAATTCGTCTTTTTCTTCTTCCGACAACAAAGTCAAAGTCGTTAGCGGATATAATCCCAATTTCCCGATTCGTTCTTTAATGCCGTTTCCTTTGGGATAATTCCAACTCAACAGTCTGATATTGTTACACTTAGCATAATGAACGGCATCTTCCGAAAAACGGGTATTGGTAACAATCCACACCTGTTTCAAGGGTTTTTCCAAATGCCAATTTTTACGCAAATCGTGATAACGAGAATGTATGTATAAGGGGACTTTAATATTACAAATGTATTTTTCGTCCGAATGAAATTTACATTCAATGATATAATATTTATTGTCTTTTTGTGCCAACACATCAATTTCATGTTGCACACATTTTCCTTTAATAACCGCTCCAATTTCAGTTTGATAACCTGTCTTTTCCAAAATGACCGATACCAAGCGTTCAAAAGGAAAACCCGAAGGACCGAGTTCGTAAATGGCTTTTTTTAATTTGTAACGTGAAGCATAAACCGAACGGATATCGCGTAGTTTTTCATATGCCATTCGGTAAATTTCGTCCGAAGTGATATTGTCATACAAATTGCGGGAAATATGATCCATAATTCTATCAATGGTTTCCTCATCCGCTCCACTATGTCTCAGGGATCTTCTCAGTTTTTCAAAAGAAAAATCGACGAGTTCACCGGTTCGTTTTCTTACTTTTATATTCAGATTGTTTGTCATAACTTATGCATCAAGTAAGAACAAAGTTACATTTTATTTCCGGTAGAAAAAGTGATTTTATATATTTTTAATTCGATTTTAAGGAATTTGTTTCGAATATTTGAAAATGTTAATTTTAACAAACAGAATCTTATTGTTTACTTCCACGCGAAAGGATTCGCGCGGGAGCGGATGTGAAAATCCCGAAGTTTCGGGACGTGTGTTAGCGTGGCGATAAATTTAAAGAGATTGCCACTCCCGACTAAAGTCGGGATCGCAAAGACATATTGTATTGAACTACGGTGCACAATATGAAAAATTAAGAAGATGACACACATAGCTACAACAAAAAAGGCCGTTCAAAATGAACAGCCTTTTTTGTATGTTTTACCGGAAATCTTAAGCTTCTGTCGGAATGATAGAAATATAAGATTTTCCTCCTTTTTTCTTTTCAAATTTTACTATACCGTCAATAGCGGCATGAATGGTATGATCTTTACCCATGAAAGTATTCTTTCCGGGGTGATGTTTCGTACCTCTTTGTCTAACGATGATGTTACCGGCTACGACTTTTTGTCCGCCGAAAATTTTAACACCAAGTCGTTTACTTTCGGATTCTCTACCGTTCTTTGAACTACCTACACCTTTCTTATGAGCCATAATATTATAATTTTATTGTTTTACAAAAATAATAAAAAATTAAGAACGTCCTCCGTCGAGTTCGTCTTGCCATTTTTTCAATTCGTCCCACTTGCCGGCAGCTGCCAATTCGGCTTGCTTGGGCCAAGTTTCGGGATCGTGCATTGCATAACGTTTTCCTCCTTTTTCTAAAAGGATTTCGCGTATTTTTTCAGGATCGGCTTTTGCCAGTTTGGCAAAAGTTTCATAACCGGCTTCGGTCAAAATGCCCGCAATTTTAGGCCCGATACCTTCTATTTTTTTCAAATCATCGGCTTTAGCGGTTTTTTTAGCCGTCGTTTTTTTGGCGGTTGTTTTTTTAGTTGTCGCTTTTTTAGCCGGTTTCTTTTCTTCTTTAATATCCGCTATTTTTTGTGGAGCTGCATCAGCTTTTTTGGTTTCAGCTGCTTTTTTAACGGTTGCTTTTTTAGCAGTGGTTTTTGTAGCCGTTTTAGTTTCTTTCTTAGCGGCTTTAAAACCGGAAGCAATTACGTCTTCCACCACAATTTCGGTCAAATATTGACGATGTCCGTTTTTCTTTTTGTAACCTTTTCTTCTTTTTTTCTTGAAAACGATTACTTTATCACCTTTTAAGTGACGAAGGATTTTGGCTGCTACGGCAGCACCTTCTATAACCGGGGCGCCTACGGTTACTTGTCCATCGTTGTCTAAAAGCAATACTTTGTCAAAATTGACTGCATCACCTTCAGCACCGGGTAAGCGATGAACAAAAACCTTTTGGTCTTTGCTAACTTTGAATTGTTGCCCTGCTATCTCTACAATTGCATACATAATTCTATTATTTTTTTGATTTTTAAAAGTTTGCAAATATACATAAAATTCTTGAAATAGAAAAATACTTTTCCCCTTTCAAATACCTTATTTGATTTTTACCGAAATAATTTTGGCCGGGCACAAGTCTGCAGCTTTTTGTACCACTTCAAAGACTTCATTATCCGGTTCTTTCAGGGTATAAAAGCCTTTGCGTTCGTAAGAGTTGATCAAAATACTTTTTCCGTCTTTTTGTGACATGCGAAACTGCTCAGGAGCCACTTCTACACAGTAGTTGCATCCGATACATTTATTGCGTTGCAAGGTAATGATTACCATAGATTAACGTTTGTTAAATCCCAATTTTTGACGGGTTCTGTTTAACACTTCATTAGCCACAACCGCTGCTTTTTCAGCACCTTTTTCCAAGGCTTTGTCTATTTCCGATCGATTGTTCATATAATAATCATAACGTTCTCTTTCTGTTTTAAACTTGTCGAGAATCAATTCATACAAAGCTTGTTTTGCATGCCCGTATCCAAATCCACCGGCCAAATATTTTTGTCGCATTTCTTCGGTTTGTTCCGGTGTCGCCAATAGTTTATAAAGTGCAAAGACATTGTCGGTATCCGGATTTTTAGGATCTTCCAAAGGAGTGCTGTCCGTTACGATTTTCATAATTTGCTTGCGTAATTTTTTCTCCGGCAAGAAAATATTAATGATATTATTACGGGATTTACTCATTTTATTACCGTCAATACCGGGCACATACATGGTTTGTTCTTGCAGAGCTATTTCAGGAATTACAAAAGTTTCGCCCATCTGCCGGTTAAAACGTTGTGCGACATCACGAGTCATCTCCAAATGTTGTTTTTGATCTTTACCCACCGGTACCACATCGGCATCATAGAGTAAAATATCGGCTGCCATCAACATCGGATAAGTAAACAATCCCACATTGACATCTTCCAACCGATCGGCTTTGTCTTTAAACGAATGCGCCAAAGTCAAACGTTGATAAGGGAAAAAAGTGCTTAAATACCAAGTAAGCTCCGTAACTTGCGGCACATCCGACTGACGATAAAAAACCGTTTTGTCCGTGTCCAATCCGAAAGCCAACCAAGTAGCAGCCGTACTATAAGTATTTTCTCTCAATTCTCCGGCATCTTTGATTTGTGTCAACGAATGCATGTCGGCTATAAACAAAAAAGATTCATTATCCGGATTTTTTGCTTTTTCAATAGCCGGAACTATAGCCCCTAAAATATTTCCCAAATGTGGCGTTCCTGTACTTTGTATTCCTGTTAGTATTCTCATAATTAATCAAAATATTTCAGTCAGCAAATTTACATCAATTTAACGGACAAAAAAAACAGGTTCGTAGTGAACCTGTTTTTTAATCAATGATTGTTTGTATCCGCTTATAGTTCTTTGTGACAGAACCACCAGTCAAAACAACCGTCTTTTCCTTTTCTTTCTGCGGCTGTTTGAATATCGGTAGCAGGTGGAACTATAACGTGATCACCTATCAATTTATTGTCCGGCCAGTTTTCAGGAGTAGCAACTCCATTATTATCAGACACTTGCAAAGCTTTGACCGCTCTTAAAATTTCGTCCACACTACGTCCGATCTCTTGCGGATAATATACCATCAGGCGTAAATTTCCTTTCGGATCCACTACAAATACGGCACGAACCGTATTGCTGTTAGATTTTCCGGGATGAATCATGCCTAAAGCTTTGGAAACCCCTTCGGCACTGTCGGCAATTACCGGAAAAGGAATTTCAACCTTTAAATTATCTTTGATCCAATCTACCCATTTAATGTGTGAAAATACTTGATCGACAGAAAGTCCGATAAGCTCAACACCTAATTTTTTAAATTCATCCGCTTTTTGAGCAAAAGCGACAAATTCAGTCGTACAAACCGGTGTAAAATCAGCCGGATGACTAAATAAAACAAACCATTTACCTTTAAAATCGTTAGGTAAGGTCATGGCTCCATGAGTGGTTTGAACATTTAATTCGGGAAATTTTTCTCCCAATAAGGGCATTCTTGTTATTTGTTCCATAATATATCGTTTTTTAAATTATTTTCTGTAACAAAGTTACGCTTTACAAGTAGTATTGTAAAGAAAAAATCTTTTTATTTTCTTATTGCACAATAAATTTTATTTATAATACTTTAGGCTACGCCGAATTACGACTGGCATTAATATTCCCATATAATGAACGAACAACTAATTTTTCATAAGTTTCTTTTAAATCTTGATCCGAGTTTACTTCGGGCGTTTGCAGACGTTGCAACGCAAACTGCTGAATACCCAACAAAGGCAATACGATTTGCTCGCGGGTTTTGATCGACATTTTACTCACCGGATAATTTTCCATGAGTTTTTTCTGTCCGGTCAGTTGTAAAATCAGTTTTTTACTGCGTTTGTATTCGTCGTATAACAACTGCCAAAAATCACCAAATTCCGGATCGTTTTTCATGTAAGCCGTCAGTTCAAAAAAGGATTTTGTCAACGACATCATAGAATTTTCGATCAAAGCTTTAAAGAAATTAGAATTTTTATACAAATCTTTAAGCACTTCAAATTTGCCTTGTTTCATATAGGTTTCCAAAGCCGTTCCCACACCGTAATATCCGGGGACATTTTGTTTGAGCAAACTCCACGAACCCACAAATGGAATCGCTCGTAAGTCAGAAAATATCAACCGGTCTGATTGTTTTCGTTTGCTGGGACGACTGCCTATTTTAGTTTGGCCGTAATATTTTAATGTGCTCATTTTTTCGAGATACGGAATAAATTTCGGATGATTTTTCAAATCTAAATACGCCTTGTAAGCGATATCCGACAAATCTTTAAAAATTTCTTTTTGTTCTCCGGTCAATATATTTGCCGTTTGTTGTGGCAATATGTTTGAAAGTCCGGCACTGATCAACTGTTCCAAATTATATTTGGCGGCATACAAATTGCCGTAAAAACTGCTGATACTTTGTCCTTGCACCGTCAATTGTATTTCATCGTGGGCAATCTCATTTCCCAAAGATGCATAAAACATATGCGTCTTGCCTCCTCCCCGCGCCGGCGGACCTCCACGTCCGTCAAAGAAAGTTACATTAACATCATATTTGCGGGCTATAGCCGTCAGTTGTTCTTTGGCGCGGTAAATAGACCAATTGGCTTTTAAATAACCGCCGTCTTTGGTGCCGTCGGAAAAGCCTAACATAATGGTTTGCCGGTTACCACGCTTTTGCAAATGTTGCCGGTAAACCGGATTTTGATACATTTTTTCCATAACGGAAGCCGCATTTTTCAAATCTTCCACCGTTTCAAACAAAGGCACGACATCAACCGGCAATTCCTCTCCAAAACCACTCATTTTTAGCAGAGCAAAAACCTTCATGATATGCGCTGCCGACTGGGTATTGCTGATGATATACCGGTGCGCACCTTTTTCTCCGTTGCGCGCTTGAATTTCGGCAATGGCTTGCATCGACGCAAGGGTTTCACGCGTCTGTTTCGAAGCTGTTTCTGGCAGAGATAATTTGTCATAAAGACGGGACAAAATGTCTAACTGCTCTATCTCTTCTTTCTGTTCAAAATCCTCCGGCAACAAACCGGGAACAAGACTTTTGACTTCGTCAAAAACGCGCTCATGCACACTGCTGTCCTGACGGATATCCAAACTGGCAAAATGCAAACCGAACAAATGCACCCTGTTGATTAACTTTTGTATTTCCTCGACAAAAAGCGATTCGTATTGATCTGTAATGATTTGTTTGATTTCGTATAAGGATTCTAACAACTCCTCAAGCGTCAAATCATTTTTCTTGGGTTTAAAAACCGCTTTATAGAGTTTTTTCTCCAGATTTTTGATTTTCGGAGCTACATTTTTAAAGGTTAACCGGCGACGGAGTTTCTTGACATCGCCGTAATATTTTTTAAGAATGGCTTCGCGCAATTTTTGAGCGGTTTCCAAAGTAGTTTCAGTAGTAACAAACGGATTGCCGTCGCGGTCGCCACCGGGCCAAAAACCGATTTCCAAAAATGAATTTCCGATCGGTTCTCCCTCAAAAACATCATTTTGCACTTGGGTATAAATGTCAGAAACCGCCTGATACAAAATGTTTTCCAAATACCAAATCAAACTGACGGCTTCATCAAGCGGTGTCGGTTTTTTGCGTTTGTAAAAAGGCGTAACTCCCAACTGTTCAATCAGTTTTTGAACCAAAGGCATGTCGTTGGCTTCAATAGCTTTGGCCAAATCGGTGATGATAGCCAATACATTGCCGGGATAAAATTGAGTGGGATGCGCCGTTAATACAATCCGCACCTTATTATTCTTAAAAAATGTTTTTAAACCGGTTTCCTTTTCAAAGGATTCGGCCATCTCCAAACTGTAAGCTAAAGAACCGGATCCATTTAACGCATTGATATGCGGATAAGCCGCTTCTTCGGCCGCATCAAACAACACCACTTGCCGCTCGATAAACTGGATAAATTTGAACAACAAATCTAAACGTTCTTTTTCAGACAAGCCGGGTTGGTATTTTTCAAAAAATCCGTTGATAATCTCCAAAGGCGCTTTTTTTTCTTTAAAACCTTGCGCCGTATATTCTTTAAAAAGCGGTAATAAAACCTTGGCTTTTTTAATAGATTTAAATGGTAAAGTATAAAAAAATCCGTTGTAAACTTGGTTTTTAACCAATACCAAATCTTTAAAATTCTGTAATAATTGTCGTTGATTCATATCTGCATCGTCTTATAGGTTCAAGTAAATATACAATATATTTTAAGGTTTGTCAAAAACCTTTCTCATCACACCAAAACCCGTGGCACCCGTCCGGTTATAGAAGTGATAATTTCATATGGAATGGTTTGTAGCAATTCAGCCATTTGATATACATCTTGTTCGTTATCAAAAATAATTACTTCGTCACCGGGAGCACAATCCGTGCCGGTAATATCTACACTAATAGTATCCATGCTGACATTACCAATGACAGGCAAACGATAGTTTTTGCAACGCACCTGATAACGTCCCTGCCCTAACAAACGGTTGAGCCCGTCGGCATAGCCCAACGGAAGCAGCGCCACTTTTGTAGCATCGTCCGAAGCGGTAAAATTGCGGTTATAACCTACGGTTTCACCTTTTTGAAGGTTTTTTACTTGACTGATTTTCGTAATCAAACGGGCAATAGGTTGTAATTCTTGTTGAGCATCTTCCACCAAATTATACCCGAAAACGCCCAATCCGGGACGAATCATGTCGTAATGGGCATGCGGAAAACGGAAAATGCCCGCCGTATTGAGCAAATGTCTGAAAAAACCGGCAGAAAGTTCTTGTTGCAATTGTTTTGTCATTTGCTCAAATAAGTTAATTTGTCCGCGGGTAAAAACATCCTCCGCCGGATCTTCGGCTGCCGCCAAATGTGAAAAAACACTTTGCAGACGAAGGGTTTTTTGTGATTTTAAAAGATTGATTAACTCCGGAAGTTCGCCGGGCATAATGCCTGCCCGGTGCATACCGGTATCCAACTTGATATGGATAGGAAAACCGGAAATATGATTTTGAGTTAAATATTGAAGTAAGTTTTTTAAATAATATAAAGAACTCACTTCAGGCTCTAATTGATAAGCTGTTAATTCTTGGAAATGCTCCGGCGAGGGATTGAAAACCAAAATAGGTGTAGTGATGCCGTTTTTTCTCAAATAAACCGCTTCGTTGATATAAGCCGTCGAAAAATAATCCACCGGAATTTTTTCTAAAAAACGTCCTGTTTCAAGCGCTCCGGTTCCGTAGGCATTGCCTTTCAGATTGACTAAAATCTTGGTGCCGGACAGAACTTTTCCTCTTAAAACTTCCAGATTGTGCAACAGACGTTGGCGGTTTATTTCGAGATAAGTTTCACGCATTTTAGCTTTGTTTTTCTTTCTTTTTACGTTCGGCCATTGCCTTGACATAAGCCGCCCGGCTTAAAGGTTCGTATTCTTGGGTTTCACCTAATAAAACCAATTTGTCATCATCGGTTAAACGGTAGCTGTAATGAGCCAAATTACCGGTGCGCGTGCAAACCGCGTGCACTTTGGTAACATATTCGGCTATGGCCATCAAGTAAGGCATCGGGCCGAAAGGTTTGCCTAAAAAATCCATATCTAATCCGGCTACAATCACCCGCACACCGCGATTGGCCAATTCGTTACACACATCGACTATTTCGTCTGAAAAAAACTGCGCTTCGTCAATACCCACCACTTCAACATCTTGAGACAATAACAAAATCTCTTGCGACGAATCAACTGCCGTCGAATGTATCTGATTGCGATCGTGCGAAACGATATTTTCTTCGTGATAACGCGTGTCTATTTTCGGTTTAAAAATCTCTACTTTTTGTTTGGCAAACTGCGCCCGTTTCAACCGGCGAATCAATTCTTCCGTTTTTCCGGAAAACATACTTCCGGTAATTACTTCTATCCAACCTAAATTATCTTTGTGATTTACAGGGATTTCTAAAAACATATTACTTCAAAAATTTATTAAAAAAATTACTTAATTTTGTCCTAACGAAATTAAATTTTTTTTTCGTCGTTATAGCGTGTGACGGCATTTTTTTATTAACATTTTTAAAAATATTACTAAAATTATTTGTTTAGAATTGATTTTATGGAAAAAGATAAAGAACTCATCAATATTTTAAAAGCCGAACTGACTTTATTGTCCAAAGACATTTTACAAAATATTCATCAAAAAGATATCGATGATTTGTATAAGGCATCGCGAAAATTATATGAAAAACTCTCGGCGGTTCAGACCTTGCAAAAACATTTAAATCAGACAGAAATAGTTGATTTGATACAAGCGGAACAAAAAACCGTAACCAAGCCGGAACAAAAAAAACCGGCTGATACGGCACCGTCCGATCCTTATAAAAACGCCGGAAAAATATCTTTTAAACCCAAAGACAGCGAAAAATCAACTTCCGTTACTAAAAACACAGGCAAAAAAATGAGCATCGGTTTAAACGACAGAATTGCATTTATCAAAAACCTGTTTGACGGCAATGCACAAGCATACGAACAAGCAATTGAGCGTTTAAACGCCTTTGATTCTTATGAAGAAGCGCTCAACTACATAGCCACCGATTTAAAACCTGCTTATAACAACTGGGAAGGCAAGGACGAATACGAATTCCGGTTGATACAATTATTAGAACTAAAATTTAACTGATGCAAGCAAAACTTTACGTCGTTCCTACGCCTATCGGCAATTTGCAAGACATGACTTTCAGAGCGATAGAAGTGCTCAAAAAAGCCGATTTGATATTGGCGGAAGATACGCGCACATCGGGAAAATTGTTGAAACATTTTGAAATTGATACGCCACAGCGTTCCTATCATAAATTTAACGAACACAAAATAGTGGACGGACTGATACGACAAATGCTCGAAGGGCAAACTTTTGCTTTGATATCGGACGCCGGAACACCGGCTATTTCCGATCCGGGCTACTTAATCGTTCACAAGGCTATTGAAAACGGAATTGAAGTGGAAACCCTGCCCGGCGCTACGGCTTTTGTGCCGGCACTGGTCAATTCGGGACTGCCGGCGGAACGCTTTGTGTTTGAAGGTTTTCTGCCGGTAAAAAAAGGCCGAAAAACCCGCTTGGAAAGTTTGAAAGACGAAAAACGAACAATGATTTTTTACGAATCGCCACACAAATTGCTCAAAACTTTACAAGATTTCATTCAAACTTTCGGCAGCGAACGGCCGGCTTCCGTTTCGCGGGAAATCAGTAAAATTTACGAAGAAAATACCCGTGGAAGCCTGCAGGAAATTTTAGATTACTACCGCGAAAAACCATCGATCAAAGGTGAGTTTGTAATTGTGGTGAAAGGGAAGTGAAAGCTAAAAGTGTAAAGTTAGGAGTAGTAATGTCTCCAAAGTATCGGGAGTATCAAGTAATGTCAGTTCGAGTGTTCCGAACTCGCTTCGGAATGTATCGAAAACTAGACATTACGGGTGTAAAGCTTGAGTGCAACACTCGAACTGACAAGTGAATTGATATATACCGGAATATAAAATCATCTAATGCTGTGCAAAATTACAGACATATTTTAATGTATATTTGCTGACAAAAGCACGATTACAAAAATCTTTTATGAAACGACTCATAATCATCATATTAATCTCTCTTACCGGTGCTTGTTCAGGCGGTGATACTTTGCCCAAACCCAAAGCGCAATTGAGTTTGGAATATCCTCAACCCGAATATGAGCCGGCACAATTCAAATATTTCAGTTTTGACAAATCGGATCAAGCGCAAATAGAAAAAATCAACGATAAAAAAATCAATTTGGTGTATCCGAATATGAAAGCCAAAATCTATTTGACTTATAATGAAATAGATAATAACTTGGAGGCACTGCTTCGCGATGCCGAAAAATTCACCTACGAACACACGGTAAAAGCCGACGAAATCATTACCCGCGATTTTATCAATGAGGATAAAAAAGTATTTGCTACCATCAACATGGTAACCGGCGATGCCGCTTCACAGATTCAATTTCACGCAACCGACAGCACCAACCATTTTTTAGACGGCTCGCTGTATTTTTATGCCCAACCCAACTATGATTCTATTATGCCGGCGGTTCAATATTTAAAACAAGATATAGAACATTTATTGGAAAGTTTAAAGTGGAACGGACAGAAATAAAACCTCATTTACGTTTGACCAGCATATAAAAACCATTCCCGATGTCCAAATAGCCTTGATCATAGACAAAATAATAAGTAGCATCTTTTTTAGTCGTGTAAATGCTTGTAAAGTAATTGAAATCAAAACCTTCGTTTTCCAGTTTTGAACGGTGTATTTTTACTTTATCATCGGGATTGAGTTTAACTAAAATACGCCAATTTTTTTTCAAGCGGTTATTGACGTTTCTAATCAAGTTAACAGAGGCTTTATTTTTACGATTGTTATAGGAATTGCGACAAGCATCGGAACAAAATTTTTTATCCGAACGCCCTAAAATTATTTCTCCGCACTCTAAACAACGTCTTTCGTCTCCCATTTTGATTAGTTAAAACTCTGGAACTCAAATATACTGCAAAAAATTTATTTTATATAAAAACTTATCTGTTTTTTGACAGTTAGCTATTTCACCAATGTTTGATTAAGGTTTTTCAAATTCAATTCGGGACTTACCGCTTCTTGATGCCGAACGGTAATCGCCGCCGCCGCCATGCCGTAATGTGCCATTTCGTCAAGTGAAGCACCTTGCGAATCGCCATAGATCAGTCCGGCTACAAACGAATCGCCGGCGCCTATTGTATTTATAACCGTAGAAGCAATGGAGGGTTTTTTTTTCACCTGATTTTTATCACCGTATATAACACCGTCTTTTCCTAAAGTGATAAATACTTTTTGCACACCTTTATCAATAAAATAACGCACCAATTTTTCTAAATCGGCATCAGATTTAATCTCCAAACCGCTCATCATCTCGGCTTCCAGCAAATTGGTTTTCAAAATATATAGATCTTTTAAAACCGGTATGGCACGAAGAGATTTTTTTCCGGAAACCGTATCCAACACAAATTTTTGATGAGGATATTTTCGAATGATTTCTTCTAAAATGGCAGTAGAAAAATTGGTTTCCAAAACACTGTATTCAGAATCGATTTGTGGGGGCAAATTTTGGATAAAATCCTCTATGTTCAATTCATCATACAAGGACATGGCCGAAATGCCCAAAGCCAAATCGTTGTGTTCGTCCATAATAGCGATAAATGTAGAAGCCGAAGCATCTTTTACCGATAAACTTCCTTGGGTATTCAAGAATTTTTGTTTACAGTCGCGAAGCAAAAATTCACTGAGTGGATCATCGCCGAAAACACTGATTAAACGGACTTTAAAATCTAAATTTTTCAAATTTTCGGCAATGTTACGGCCAACACCGCCGGCCGTGGTTTTCATACTGCCGATATTGGCGTCTTTATAAATTAAAGTGGCTTTGGTATAGCCGGTTATATCGACATTGGCAGCGCCAAAAACAGTAACGGAAACAGGTTTTGACATGGGTTTGTAAAATTTTTGATAAATTTACAAATAATTATTGGAACTCGTATGTGTTAAAATCAACCGATCAGGACAAACGCACACTTTTAGTATTATATTGTTAAAGCAATGTCCCATTGAGTGTCCCGAAGCTTCGGGAGTATCGAAATAGCTTGTACTGAGCTTAACGAAGTATAGGACATTATACGCAAATTCAAACATGCTTGTCTAAATTCTCGATAAAATTTTGTTCGTTCCTCACAAAATCACTCGAATTGACAAGCTTTATAATGAAATTTATACATAATTAAAATATGTGTCTGCTCTGAACCCGGAGGTAAATGAATTTTCGAACTTCTGACATTAAAACTAACAGCAAAAAAATAAAAACATTGACTATGCACAAATTTCAAAAAATATTCGGCCGTCAAAAAGCGGTTATAGGAATGATTCATGTAGAAGCTTTGCCCGGCACTCCCAAATACGGAGGTGATAACGGTTTTATCATTGAAAAAGCCTTAAAAGAAGCCCGTATTTACAAAAATGCCGGCATCGATGCGCTTATGATTGAAAACATGCACGACGTGCCTTATCTAAAAAACCATGTAGGACACGAAATCAGCAGTTTGATGGCCATTATCGCTTACTTGATTAAACGTGAAACCGGTTTACCATTGGGTATTCAAATTTTGGCCGGTGCCAACCAAGCCGCTATGGCGGCCGCCTTCAATTCGGGAGCTGATTTTATCAGAGCTGAAGGTTTTGTGTTCGGACATTTGGCCGACGAAGGTTACATCGACAGCAATGCTGCGGAGTTGCTGCGCTACCGCAAACAAATAGGCGCTGAACATATAGCGGTGTTTACCGACATTAAAAAGAAACACAGCTCACACGCTCTGACACAAGATTTGGATATAACCGAAATGGCTCATGCCGCTGAATTTTTCTTGTCCGACGGTGTAATTGTTACCGGCATTCATACCGGTTCGTCAGCCGATTTGGAAGAAATTAAGCAGGTTAAAAAAGCAACTAAACTTCCCGTTTTAATCGGTTCGGGAATCACCGCCGAAAATATTGAAACTTATTTGCCCTATGCCGACGCTTTTATTGTAGGTTCGTATTTTAAAAAGGACGGCTATTGGGAAAACGATTTAGACGAAAACAAAATTCGTTCGTTAATGAAAATATTTCACCGGTATCATTCATAAAAAAACATCTATGAAAACTTCACAACTCATTAAATGGGCCGGATTATTTGGTATTGCCGGCGGATTGATTTTATTTGCGGGTGATATGTTACTGTATTATAACGGCAATGAAACCGACAGATTAATAAACATGGCCGTGTCATCGGACTGGCGCATTATCTTAAGCGGTGTTTTTGCGTTGTTTGCCACCTGGTTTTATCTTTTGGGATTGATTCCTGTTTACTACGCTTTTAAACCGGCCGGAGCGCTTGTGCGCAATACGGTAATTATTTTATGGAGCGGAATCTTAACAGCTTACGGAGTGGTGCACGGCGCTTATACCGCCATAGCGGTAGCTGCAAAAATTTCTCACCAAAACCAATTGGATTTGGTAGAAAACAGTCGTTTGGCTATTGAGGTAAATAATGCTATACGCCTTTTTGTATATCCGGTGTTTTTTGCGTTGTCGGTAATTTTTATCTATCAAGTGCTTAAAGGCAAAACGCTTTACCCGAAATGGATTTTATTTTTCTATCCCTTACTACCGTTTTTATTGCGAAAACCTATTTCTTCGCTGTTAAACGGAAAATATTTAATCATCCTAGGCGGCGGGTATCTCAATCTGATTTTGATACTTTTCTTTACAGCCTCATTTATTGCTTTATGGGATAAATTAGTGGTAAATGAAGAGAACAAGACAGACACATAATTTAGAATTATTTAGGGCAATGTTACCTTGTCAGTTTGATCACAATCCCTAAAGTTTTGGGGATTGGAATTGCATCGAGATGCATGTCATGTCGAGTGATATGAGCTTGCGGGTTCCGAAATTTCGGAATATCGATTCACTTGTCATATCGAGTGTTCCGATTCCCAAAACTTTGGGAATTGGGACGTATCGAGATACAGACAAGTGTTGCTCTCAAGTTTTATATCCGCAATGTCAACTTCTCGATACAATCCCGACCTAAAGTCGGGATCACTCGAAGTGACATTACTTAATACATTCCGGTTACACCGGAATACTCGTCCCGATACTTCGGGAGACACTACTTTCAACTTCAGACTTCCGGCTTTTAAAAACTTATCAATGCGCTTCAAACCAATTTTTTCCCACACCGACATCTACGGTCAGTGGAACATCCAGTTGAACCACATTTTCCATTTTTTCCTTGATCAAGGCTTTGACTTGTTCTTTTTCGTTTTCAGGCACTTCAAAAACCAATTCGTCGTGAACTTGCAGTAGCATTTTGGTTTTAAAGTTCTTTTTTAATTCCTTTTGAATCTCAATCATGGCCTTTTTGATAATATCGGCGGCACTTCCTTGCAATGGTGCATTAACGGCGTTGCGTTCGGAAGCCGCTCGCACAATGGCATTGCGCGAGTGGATATCTTTTAAATACCGGCGACGTCCCAAAATGGTTTCGACATAACCGTGCTCACGGGCATAATCCACCTGTTTTTTGATATAATCTTTCAATGTGGGATAAGTTTCAAAATACGCATCAATCAACTGCTTGGACTCGGAACGGCTCAAACCGGTTTGCTGACTCAATCCGTGAGCCGACAAACCATAAATAATTCCGTAATTGACACTCTTGGCATGCGAACGTTGTTCTTTGCTCACCTCGTCAATCGAAATGCCGAAAACTTTGGCAGCCGTTGCCCTGTGGATATCCTCACCGTTTTTAAAAGCCTTGAGCATTTCTTCGTCACCGCTGAACGAAGCGATTAACCGCAACTCAATTTGCGAATAATCCGCTGACATCAATACGTTACCTTTTTCTGCCACAAAAGCTTTTCTTATTTCACGACCCCATTGGGTGCGAATCGGGATATTTTGCAAATTGGGATCAGTAGAACTCAAACGTCCGGTAGCCGTTACGTTTTGGTTAAAGTGTGTATGAATGCGTCCCGTTACCGGATTGATTTGCTTGGGCAACGAATCGACATAAGTAGACTTGAGTTTTGTCAACGAACGCCATTCCAAAATTTTTTCGATAATAGGTTCGCCGGTGTATTTTTTTAATACCTCTTCGGAAGTGGAATATTGTCCCGTTTTGGTTTTTTTGGGTTTGCTGTCAATTTTCAACTTTTCAAACAAGACAATTCCCAACTGCTTGGGCGATCCTATATTAAATTCTTCTCCGGCCAACTCGTAGATTTCCTTTTCCAAACGTTGAATTTCCGTTTCGAGTTTTTGTCTGATTTCGTCTAAAACGGCTGTGTCGAGTTTGATACCGGCCAATTCCATATCGCCTAAAACCTTGAGTAACGGCGCCTCTATTTCTTCATATAGTTTTTTAGCATCCAATTTTTCCAAATCTTGCCACAATTTTTCTTTTAGACGGATTATCACATCGGTTCTTAAAGCGGTATAATCCAAATAATCTTGAGTTGTGGCTGTTTTTTTATCGGGTTTTTGCAATTTGATATTCAAATAATTTTCGGCCAAGATTTCCAATTCGTTGCGCATTTCGGGATTGAGCAAATAATGAATCAGCATAATATCAATCAATTCACCTTGTAAATCAATCTTGTGCCACTGCAATAGCTTATAAATTTGTTTGATATCATAACCGGACTTTGATTTGGATTTATCGACAAAAAAATCGCGGAAATACAACCAATCTTTTTCCGGATTTTGCGTCATATCCAACGTATAAATTTTTCCTTTGTTCCAGCCGGCCGTCCAATGATAAGTTGGATTTTCAAATTGAAAATCCTGTGGATAGAGTTGCATGGCCGCACCGGATTGTTGCATGAGTTTTTCCCGAAAAATCTTTTTACCTTCGGGACTGTCTATCAGTTGATAAAAACGATCTATTTCAGCCGGCGCTTCAGACTGACTTGGCGAATCTGTTGCAGTTCCGAAAAAGTCATCAAACAAGGAATATTGTTTCGGATTTTTTTTAGATGTTTCTGACTGTAGCTCTTGAGTATCCGTTGATACTTCCGTTTGTTGCGGTTTAAACAACCGGTTAAATTGTTCGGCAATACGGCGAAATTCCAGTTCCTTAAACAGCTCGTTGACCTTTTCAAAATCGGGCGTGTCTAAATGATAAGCTTTAGCATCAAACTTAATAGGCGCTTCCGTATTAATTGTAGCCAATTTTTTTGACAGTAATCCCAGCTCTTTATTGGCTTCCACTTTTTCTTTCATCTTACCTTTGAGCTTGTCGGTATTGGCCAAAAGATTTTCCATAGAGCCGAACTCGGCCAAAAACTTTTTGGCGGTTTTTTCGCCTACACCGGGCAATCCGGGAATATTATCGACACTATCGCCCATCATTCCTAAAAAATCGATTACCTGTTCGGGACGTTCCACACCGAATTTTTCTTTTACCTTCTCTTTGTCCCAAATCTCTATTCCGTTGCCCATTCGCGAAGGTTTATACAAGAAAATATGATCGTCTACCAATTGGGCAAAATCTTTATCGGCGGTAACCATATACACGTCAAAACCTTCTTTTTCAGCCTGTTTGGCCAATGTCCCTATTAAATCATCGGCTTCCCAACCTTCGAGTTCGATAATGGGTATATGCATGGCTTTCAACAGCTTGTGGATATACGGAACCGCCACTTTGATGCCTTCGGGTGTTTCCAGCCGGTTGGCTTTGTAAGCTTCGTATAATTCGGTGCGTTCTATGGACTTGCCTTTGTCAAAAGCCACGGCCAAATATTCGGGTTTCTCACGACGGATAATATCCATCAACGTATTTAAAAAACCGAATACCGCCGAGGTATCCAATCCTTTCGAATTGATACGCGGATTTTTTATAAAAGCATAAAATGCTCTAAAAATCAAAGCATAAGCATCGAGCAAAAATAATTTTTTTTCTTCTCTTTTTTCCGGATTTTCCGGTTTGTTTGGTTCGCCCATAGGAAAATAATTTTACCTCAAATATACGTTAAAATTATGGAATTGCTGTCGTGAAACGATGCTGGCTATTCCCGTAAAAATAAAAATACCGGCTTTAAATATTAAAACCGGCATAATTAGATAAAATTTATTGAACATTATGAAATTTGCATTCCGTTAGGAGCTTGTTCATCCGGATTGACAAATACCAATTTACCATCCGCATTTTCCGTCATCAATATCATTCCTTGGCTTTCAACGCCCCGCAATTTACGAGGTTTTAAGTTGACTAAAACCAGCACTTTTTTACCGACGATTTCCTCCGGTTTAAAATGTTCGGCAATACCGGAAACTATGGTGCGCTCATCCAATCCGGTGTCCACTTTTAACACCATTAGTTTTTTGGTTTTAGGCATTTTTTCAGCCTCTAAAATAGTAGCCGTTCTAATATCCATTTTCATAAAATCGTCAAATTCAATTTCTTCTTTTTGCGGTGCTACTTGCGACTGATTTTTTTCATTCTCTTTTTTGGTATCCAACAATTTTTGCACTTGTTTTTCTATAGTTTCGTCATCTATTTTTTCAAATAAGAGTTGTGCTTTTCCGATTTTATGTCCGGGAGATAACAATTCGTCTTTTTCTGCTATGTCATCCCATTTATAATCTTCTGTCAGTTGTAGCATTTCCTTCAATTTTTTGGCAGAAAAAGGTAAGAAAACTTCTCCCAAAACAGACAAGGCCGTAGCAATTTGCAAAGCTACATACATAATGGTTTTTACCCGTTCCGGATTGGTTTTTATCAATTTCCACGGCTCTTCATCGGCCAGATATTTATTGCCCAAACGGGCCAAATTCATATATTCGGACAATGCTTCTCTGAAACGGTAGCGTTCAATGAGTTTTCCTATTTTTTCGGGATATGACTTAAGTTGTTTTAAAACCTCTTTGTCCGTATCATTTAGCTCTCCGGGTTGTGGCACTACGCCGTCGTAATATTTATGGGTTAAAACCAAAACACGATTGACAAAATTGCCCAAATTACCTACCAATTCGCTGTTGTTGCGAGTTTGAAAATCTTTCCACGTAAAATCATTGTCTTTGGTTTCGGGCGCATTGGCTGTCAATACATAGCGCAATACGTCTTGCTTACCGGGAAAATCTTCCAAATATTCGTGTAACCAAACCGCCCAATTGCGCGAAGTGGAAATCTTATCGCCTTCGAGATTGAGAAACTCGTTGGCCGGCACATTCTCGGGCAAGATATAATCGCCGTGCGCCTTGAGCATAGCCGGAAAAATAATGGTGTGAAAAACAATATTGTCTTTTCCGATAAAATGAATCAGTTTGGTATCTTGATCTTTCCAGTAGGGTTGCCAATCTTTACCGGTTTTTTCCGCCCATTCTTTAGTCGACGAAATATAACCGATAGGCGCATCAAACCACACATAAAGCACTTTGCCTTCAGCACCTTCAACAGGCACCGGCACGCCCCAGTCCAAATCGCGAGTTACCGCGCGCGGACGCAAACCGTCGTCTAACCACGATTTTACCTGTCCCAATACATTAGGTTTCCAGTCATCTTTATGTCCTTCGAGAATCCACTCCTTAAGCCAATCCTGATATTGATCCAAAGGCAAGTACCAATGCTTGGTTTCTTTTACTACCGGTTTGCTCCCCGAAATAGTCGAAACCGGATTGATCAATTCCATTGGGCTCAATGAAGTCCCACATTTTTCACATTGATCGCCGTAAGCGTGTTCGTAACCACATTTGGGACAAGTTCCGGTGACAAAGCGATCGGCTAAAAATTGTTTTTCCTGCTCGTCATATAACTGTTTGGACGTTTGTTCTATAAACTTACCTTCGTCGTATAATTTTTTAAAAAATGCCGATGCCGTTTCGTGATGAACCGGCCGAGAAGTTCTACTATAATTATCAAATTCAATTCCGAAATCGGCAAAAGATTTTTTAATAATGGCATGATATTTATCTACCACCTGCTGCGGTGTTACGCCTTCTTTTTTTGCGCGAATTGTAATAGGAACTCCGTGTTCGTCAGAACCACAAATATAAATGGCGTCATTACCTTTGGCTTTTTGATAACGGGCAAAAATATCTGCCGGAATATAAACTCCCGCCAAATGGCCGATATGAACCGGGCCATTAGTATAAGGCAAAGCAGCTGTGATGGTATATCGTTGTTTTTTCATAATAATTACAAATTTTCCAAGTTTGGATCTCCACTTATTTTAAACTACAAAAATACAATAAGTTTTGGATTAGAAGTTTTACCTCAAGTCTTTTTTTGATCGAAAAAAATTATGTAATTTCGAAATATGAAGAGAGAAAAAAAATTAATACTCATATTAAATCTATTCTTTCTGTTATTTTCGTGCAAATCAACAGAAAATTTAACAACTCAAAAAAGCATCAACCGGTGGATTGCTCCTCCTACTTTAAAACCCGGTGACACCGTTCTTTATATTGCTCCTGCAGGCAATGTTGATCCGGATAAAGCTTATATGCAACGTGCCGATTCACTACTTCGGTTGTGGGGATTTGTTCCCAAATACCCCGATAATCTATACAAAAAATACTATACTTTTGGCGGCACTGATAAAGAACGTTTCAACGATCTTCAAAAAGCTCTTGACGACCCTAGCGTTAAAGCTATTTGGTGCGCCCGGGGCGGTTACGGAAGTGTTCGCATTATTGACGAATTAGACTTTTCAAAATTTAAAAAACACCCGAAATGGTTGATTGGGTTTTCCGACATAACCGTGTTGCACAGTCTTTTCCACCAAAAAGGCTATCAAAGTGTTCATGCCATTATGCCCATCAGTCTAACTCATCCGAATCCGGAACGGAAACAAGCTATTCAAAGTTTAAAAGATTTTTTTACCGGACAAAAACTTCACTATGAAATAAAACCCGATAGTATGAACATTACAGGCAAAGCCAAAGGAGTTTTAGTGGGAGGAAATTTATCACTTTTAGTCAGTCTTTTAGGTTCTCCATATCAAATTAATACAGACGGAAAAATTTTGTTTTTAGAAGACGTCGGCGAATATACTTATTCTTATGACAGAATGTTGTATGCTTTGAAAAATGCCGGATATTTCGATCATTTAAAAGGACTGATTGTCGGTGGTATGTCTGTCAAAAAAGATGATGAGTTTATAGGTGAAACTCCTAAAGAACTGGTTCTAAAACACGTAAAAGACAAGGGATATCCGGTTATTTTTAATTTTCCGGCAGGTCATGTAGTCGACAACCGGACACTAATTTTCGGAAGAAAAGCCGAAATAAATGTAAAAACAGAACGAGTAACCTTTGAACAAGAATAAAAAATAGGGAAAAGAAAAAATAAAAGTGAAAAGTGCTAAGAATCGGCATTTCGACAAGTTCAGTAACTAAAGTTTGAAGTTGGGAGTAGTAATGTCGTGTCTCGATACAATTCCGAAACAAGTTCGGAATCACTCGACATGACAAGTGAATCGATATTCCCGAAGTTTCGGGACTCGTAAGCTCGTATCACTCGCCGTACTCTGACGAAGTAGTGAAAACTGACAAGTAAAAAAATTAATATTAACGGCTAAAAGCCAATAGCTAAAGACTAACAGCAAAAAGCCAAAAACAATATACATGAAAATAATCGATTTATCCAAAACCATTCGTTACGACAAAAAAGATCCTTGGTTTATGCGTATTAAAATCAAACACAAACCGCATAAAAAAAGTCTATTTATAATCCGTTATTTTTTAGGATTGAAAAAGAAAAATTTTCCTAAAAATTGGCAAGGATGGGCCGATGACAAAATCATAGGAATGGGCGTTCATGCCACCACTCATATCGATGCGCCGTGGCATTATCATCCGACGGTGGCCGGACAAAAAGCCAAAACCATAGATGAGGTGCCCTTAGAATGGTTATACGGTGATGGAGTAGTAATAGACATGATGCACAAACCTGATTTTGAAGAAATTACCATTGACGACTTACAAAAAGACTTGGCAAAAAACAATATTACTTTACAACCCGGCAACATTGTTTTGATCAAAACCGGACGGGATAAACTCAAAGGAAAAGATTATGTTGAAAAAGGCACCGGCATGAGCGCAGAAGCCACGCATTGGTTAATAGAACAAGGCATTAAAGTGATGGGGATAGATCAATGGGGCTGGGACTTACCCTTGCGATATCAAGTGCAACAAGCCAACAAAAGTAAAGATCCGGAAAAATTTTGGGCGGCACACCGCGTAGGACAAGAATACGAATTTCTGCATATGGAACAACTCACTAATTTGGACGCCTTACCGCCTCAAGGTTTTAAAGTTGCCGTTTTTCCTTTGAAAATTGAAGGAGCGTCAGCTGCACCGGCACGGGTTGTTGCTATTTTTTAGTAGCTTGTTCTATTACCACACGAAAATCCCGAAGGTTCGGGACACACAGTAGCGGAATAATAAAAGACGAACCAGCTGCACTAACCAACTGAGCACAAAAAAAAGCACCTACAACAAATCTGTAAGTGCTTGATATTTAGTGCTCCTCCAGCTGGACTTGAACCAGCGACACCCTGATTAACAGTCAGTAGAAAATTGTTTGCATATTTTAATATGTATATCTATTTGTTTGTATTATAGGCGTTTACGAAATTTGCTTTATTAGATTTAATTCTACATTTTTATACTTTTTTGCACTAATATGTTTGACTTTTGTTAGACCCAGCAAATCTTTATTCCATATTTATTTCACCATAATGTAACTCAATCAATTTATCTAATAACTCAGTGTATTTAAAACTATACGATTTAAGCCAAGACCAATTATCCTTCTTCGATTTAGGTAAATTGTCATATTCACGTTTTAAAGGAATTATGATTTCAAATAATTCAATATAATTTTCATCATTGAATTTTTTATCTTGAATGATTAAATCTTTAACAAGTTCAAGGTTCTCCAATTGCATTGCTCTCTTAAAAACTTGTTTGGCTCTACGATAATCACTTGTGATTTTCTCAATACTTTTACCTGAAAAATCAATAAATAATCTTGGTAACTGTAAATTGAAATGATGAAATGTCCTGATTTCATTGGGTTTAACTACACCATATTTTTCAGCTTCTTCACGGGTATACCTTTTTACATTTTTTGCTACACCTAATTGATATGTGTCTTGACTTTTTGAACAACTTTCATAAAGTAATGATTTCAGTTCATTATATGTTTCTTTGAATACATTAATGACTTTTGAGCTTTTGATAAGTTTAGATATACTTTTCATTGCTTCATAATATTCGTCATTAAGACTTAAATCAATGTCAAAAATGGTTTCAATACCATAATCATCATTGATAGCAACAATATTTCCATATCTACGAATAAAATTATTGCAATGATTGCAATTATGAGTAGTTGAATTTGGGTCACGGAATACAGGGTCTTTTTCTTTTGGGAAGGCTAATAAATACATTTCCCAAATCTCATTACCTGTATAACCTACCCGGAATAACTTTCCTGTTTTAACCATTTGGTTAAATTTCTCTTGTATTTTTTTATTTAGGTTTTTCATTTTGATTGAAATTTCTGTGCTTTAAATAAAGGGGACTTAAATTTCTTTGAAAATATTTTTAATGTAAAAAGAACACAGTTCCAATCTCACTAACAATTCATCAATATTTATGTTTATAAACGATTTCACCTTTTTTGTTTATGTAGCCATATCCAGAATAATTATGTATTTCAACCAAAGCTAATCCTCCATCTGTGAAATCAGTAACTTTATCGAATTTTGCTTCAATAGATAAAATTCCTTCTTTATTAATATATCCCCATCTATCACCTATTTTTACACCTGCTAACCCGTTGTGAAAATTTCTTGCATCAGTATATCTTGGATAAATAGCAATTGTTCCTTCAGGATTTATGTATCCCCATTTATCATTGATTTTTACAAGAGCCAAACCATCTCTAAAATCATATGCTTCATCATATTCCGTATTTATTTTTATTTCACCTTTTTTGTTTATATATCCCCATTTATCGTTTAATTGAACTAAAGCTAAGCCATTTTGAAAAGGATTTTTTATTGAGTAAAGGTTGACATTGTCAAATTTTGGCTCAATAACCAGCTTTCCTGTTTTGTCAATAAATCCCCACTTATTTTCTATATTCACAACAGCTAAATCTCCGTAGAAACTTCTGGCAAAGTTAAATTTTGCTTCAATAACTTCATTTCCTTGTGTATCAATATATCCATATTTTCCATTTAGTTCAAAAAAAGCTAATCCTTCTGAAAAATTAGCAGCCATAAAATACTTTGGTTGAACTATAATATTTCCTGCTTTATCCATAAAACCTACTTTTGATAATAATTTTAGTCCATTTTTAGTTTTATTGTTTTGTTTTCTAAACCAAGTTAAATTATCAGTAAAATCACCTGCTTGATATAAATCGGGATT
>Ga0256843_1000816_pt1 | contig 25664 bp, 19 predicted proteins | sample AlvinellametaG_FD_191572 | JGI IMG/M metagenome (GOLD analysis project Ga0256843, IMG submission 191572) | Pompeii worm associated microbial communities from hydrothermal vent at the East Pacific Rise, Pacific Ocean - Alvinella | ecosystem: Host-associated > Annelida > Integument > Unclassified ... | reverse complement strand
TTTACTTAGTGGAATAACATGTGGTAAGAGTAAAAAAATTTATAAAATAAGAAATGAATGTAGTACATATGCACCTTACAGTACAGATAGATTGTATTTTAGTAAAAGTAATATTCGTGAGTTACAAGTTTTTGATGCAAAAACACATAAGATAGAGTGTAAATATAGTCAAAAATATGGAATTATGCATGACTGTAGAACGAAAATTTTTAAATATAAATAATATAATAATAAAGTTAGATAAAAATTAAAAGTAGTTGTAAAAAGGTTTGATTTTATTTAAAATAAGTGGTGGACCCTCAGAGATTCGAACTCTATGTAATCTATTTGCTTAAGTTTCTTAAAGTTCTAGATAATCCTCTTTAATAGCCTATTTATAGGGACTTTGAAATATTTCTATTATCTAAAGTTAGATATACTTTTAGAGAGTTTTTCAATTTTTGGGTAGCAATAGGGTAGCAAAATGGCAAGGATAAAAAGTAAAAAGTACACGGGTGTATATCAAAACAAATTAGCTAATGGTGATATGAGCTATTCAATTAACTATAAAGATGAAGATGGTAAAAAAGTTTGGTTTACAATAGGTAAAAAATCCGAGGGTATTACTGAGATATTTGCTTACAATAAGAGAAGTGAATTTATAAATATAATAAGGTTGGGTGAAGAGCCACCTGCTGTTGCCAAAAAGAAAAAAAAACAGATAATTACTTTGGATAGTATAGCTACAGATAGCTATGATGTGAAGGCACTACATAATAAAAATAATAAATTGTCTCGAAGAAAGTATGAGATGCATGTGTCTCCAGCTCTTGGACTTAAAGATATAAAAAAGATTACAGTTGAAGATATTCAAAAACTACAAGCAAAAAAAATTAAAGAGTTCTCGCCAAAAACAGTTAATACAATTATAGGTGAATTAAGCACAGTATTTAATTATGCACTTGATAAGGGAATAATTTTATCAAACCCTACGACAAAAGTTAAAAAGCTAAAAGTAGATAATACTCGTGAGCGATATTTAACTAAAAAAGAGGTGTCAATATTACTAAAGCACTTACAAGATGATGAGCAAGCTTATTTGTTTGTTCTGTTAGCTTTAACAACTGGAGCTAGAGTTGGTGCACTAACTAAACTTACTGCAAGAGACATAAATTTTGAAAACAGAACTATTCAAATGTTAGATGAAAAAAATGATGAAAAATATACTACTTTTTTATCCAATGAAAAACTAGAGCACTTATTAAAAGTAAGGGTGAAAAATAGAAAGTTAGATACAGCTATTTTAGAAGAGAATCAAGCAAATCTTTATGAACAAATCAAAGATAAGGTGTCAAGAGTTTTAAATACTTTGTTTAACGATGGAGTTAAAGACCCTAAGCATAGAGTAGTTATACATACTTTAAGACACACATTTGCTTCCCATCTTGCTATTAATGGCACACCAATTTTTACGATTCAAAAATTATTGAATCATAAAGATATAAATATGACCCTAAGATATGCAAAATTAGCACCTGATAGTGGGCGGGATAGTGTAAGAGACTTAGGATTCTAGAAATACTAAAATCCTAGCACACTTCATCAACTATGGTGTATTTTAAGAAAATATAGGTTGTGGAAGAAAAGTATTTATATATTTTTTTCTTTTATGAAGCTATTAAGTGATTCCATTACACTATATACTTCATCAAAAGATGGTAGGTCATCACTTCTATAAATTAGTGATACAAACTCATCGTTGTAGACTTTATTTAATTTTTCCTTATTGTCAGCTATGTTTAATGAAAAGCTTGATTGATGAAGAGGCAAGAACTCTTTTATATCACAAAATGTTTCATGAGCAAGTTCATCTTCAATAACTCTTTTTATTTCAGATTCTAATTTACTTTTATCACTTAATATCGCTTTTACCTTAGTATCTTTTGTAACCAACATGTATATGTCGTAGAAGTGTCTTATTTTACCTATTAGTAACTCATTTGATTTGTGAGCATTTCTATATAGAGATAAGACTTTTTCAAAGAATGTTCTTGTAGTACATAGTATGTTTAACTCAAATGGTTCTAACCCAAACTCTTTTATTGCATCTTTAGCATCTATATTTAAAAAGTCATTGATATATGTTTGAATAGGAAGTCTACTTATAGGGCTTGGAGTGGCGAAGAAGTTTAGTTCTAGTAGTAAGTCATCTCTCGCATGGCCATAATCACTATTTTTTTCATTGAGTTTATTATATTTAAATACCCTTTGTCTGTATCCTCTTCCTTCTTTATTGTCAGTACTTGGGGTTATAGCTTCTAATGGAGAAATAGCAATCTTTTTTTGTACAGTCTTTAGGAAACTATTATTGGATCGTTGGCTTCTTTGGCTAGGGTTCATAATTACAAGGTCCACATCTTCTGAAAACCTATCTATAAGTTTATGAGCTTTAGATAGAGATGTGCCACCTTTGAATACTACTTCCTCATTTACATCAGAGTGGTGCAGATTGTAAAGAATATATGTAACCCAATAGTCTTTTTCTATAAACACCTCTGGTATTCCCAAATGGTCTGATGTTAGAGTAACAAGGTTTTGAAAGTCTTCTTTATGTTCATGTAGATTCATGTATTTTCCATCTCTTTTTATATTTAGTCGGTATTGTAGTGTTTTTTATGTTTATTTTATAGCTCGTATTTTTATTGAGTTGCTTCTGTATAATGTCACTAGCCGCATTATAACCTTCCATCTCAAGCATAGTACCCAATAGTGCTTGTGTTCTCTTTTTAAACTTCTGAGATGATTCTACAAGATTACTAATATCTTTAACTGTATAGTGACTTATTATATTTCTTAATTTTCTATAGCTCTCATCCACTGTTGTATCTGGTATCTTTTGGATAGTTTGGAGTGCATATAAGAACTCAAAGTATTCTGTTAGATTGGAACTCCAGCGACCATCATGTTTAATTAGATTAAATTTTAGGTTCTTTATCTTAATACTATACTGCGATTTAATATTGCATACTAAAAATATTTCATTAGATATCTGAGTTGTTAGCCCTAGCTTCTGGTACACATTGTTAGATGCTAAGAAAGGTTTAGTTTTAGTCCTTCTATATATTTTATTAACAACAGTTTTAATCACTTCATCATCATTAGGTTTTAGAATTCCAAAGCGACTTCTTTTAGGAATATAGTAATTCCCTTGTGATATTCTTGAAATAAGACCATCTTTAGTTAATTTACTAAGCGATTGATATACAAGTGCTTTATGTTTATGGCTAATATTTATATCAGAAGGGGAGAACACTTTCCCTTCTTCAATATTATCAAGTGATGATAATACTCTACTGTATATTGATTTCATACTTCAATTGTACACTATCTTTAATTAATTTATTTTTAAGATTTATATTTATATATTTTTTATAGATATTTATATAAAAAAATTAATTTACCATAATTGATTTTAAGCCCTATATATGTTGTTTATAGATACTAATGTGTTTGTTAACAAGTTTTTATTAAGTTTACATTTTGTTGAATAGTTATAGAAGGTTATACAATAAAACTTATTTATTAAGTCTTTTGTATTATATGATATTTGGAATGTCTCTTTTAAACGAGATGTATTGTAATTACTATAAAATACATGAGAAGAGAGTAGTTGATTTAAAGTTTTCTCAATTAAACAACTTTTTAATTATAGCCTCTTTGATAAGATAGTAAATATTATCCAAAACAGTTTCCTTTATAAATGTTCAACATTATTGTATAAAAATATTACAAAATGTAACACTTAAGGTAACTTTTTTGGTTTCAGTTATTTCATTGAATTAGTACTTCTAGATACTTCTAAAGATATATTAAATACCCCTAGGTTATACAAAAATATTTTTAAGAATACTTCTAAATACTCCTGTTTACCTCTAAATACACATAACCTTTTTTGTCTTTTATCTTGAAATCTTCTATAGTCTTCTTAGCTTAACAGCAAAGGAGAAAAGTTATGCAGAATGATACAGAGTCCCAAGAAAATAAAATATATGAAGAGCTTCGAAAAAAATATAAAAGAATGACAATATCAAAAAGTGAGATGTCAAGTGAGTTGGGTATAAGTAATTCTACTTTGGATTTATATATAGCAAAAGGTATTGGTTTACCCAACTATAAGAAGCTTGGAACTGCAAAAAATGCAAAGGTAATTTTTAATTTACTTGATGTGTCAGAGTTTTTAGCCAATACTATTAAAACAGTTTAGGTAATAGTTATGTCAAAAAATAATGAAAAATTTGACTTAGTTTATACAACGATTATACATAAATCAAGAATCAAATATACACTTAGTAACAACGACTATTGCATTGCAAATGCAATATATCATTTGAGTAACAATCCTGATTCGAAATTTAAAGGTTGGTATTTTGGGAAGATAGAAACACTTGGAAAAATGTTTCAATTTTCAAGGGCAACAGCATATAACAGTGTTCAAAAGCTAATTGATAAAGGTCTAGTGGAAAAGGATTACGAAACAGGTTTTCTAAAAACATCGAAATTATGGTGGTCTGACTTTGTAAATAACACAATTATTGGAGAGTCTAAAAATTAGAACAAACAATCTAAAAGTTAGACACATATATAAATAACTACAACAATACTTTAAAAAGAAGAGGAAGAAGATGAGATGAAAAATAGTTATGAAGATTTTGATGAGTTTATTATATGGCTGAAGAGAGATGGGTTAAAACCAAAAACTTCAGAACGCTTATGGCGTAAAAAGATATTTTCTAATCTTCAACATGGGCATCAAAAGAGTTTAGTAAATTATGAAGATTTTTTACTTTATAAAAAATTAAATAGTTTGCTACATGCACAAGTTACTTACAAATATATTGATTCGTTTGTAAGAGAAATTAAGCAGGAACACCTAGATTTAGTATTAGTAATGAATGATGGTCATAAATTAAGAATACAGTTAAGTGATTTAGAAAGTTTTACAAAAAAACATATCAATAAAGGAAAGTGCAAATGAATGATAACAAGAGTCCATACTCAAATAATAGCCCGTATTCAGTACAGAATCCATATCAAAGTTCAAATAATGATATGAGTCAGCAAAGACAAGAACAACAGAGGCTTGAAAATGAAAGAAAAAAACAGCAGTATAAGTTTCAATGTGAAGAGGCAATTGATAATATAGTTCATGAGTTTCAAAGTGCAGAGAATAATCAGCTTGAGAGCTGGAAGCTCAATGCAGGCAATAAAGCAGCCGTTGCCAGATACTTTAAAAGGTATTGGGATAACAAATTTGTTTCTTTATCATTTTTTATAATCGTAGTAACTTTTATACTATCATTTTACACAAAGTATGCCTTATTTGGCATCTTTTTTGTATTCTTTGCACGAGAGCTATATGCACAAAGAGTATTCCTCACATATATGTTAAACGACCATGAGTTGAGTCGCAAGCAGATAAGCGAAATCAAAGACAAAATCTTTTACAAACAGTTGAAAACGACAACAACACTCGCTTTAACTCTTATGCTAATGGGAATTAGTTTTACATCTTATATATACTCATTTTCTATTTTTATTGAACCTCAAACTCATCAAAAAATCATAGAAATACTTTCCAAAATAAGTAAATTTCATGCTGAAAATGAACTGTTTGCATATACAAACATTGGAGCTATTTTAGTTTTACTTCTACTTAAAACTTATGAGAAATGGAGTAAATAGGATGTTTTTTAAGTCAAAAGAGCCTAAAAATATAACTAATCATGACCAATATGCACCATCGAGTGCATACGGTCGTGGTTTAACATCGGTAGAATCTGCAAAGAATGAGTTGTATAATGAGCATATATCATTTAATCCACTTAAATTTATTAGCATTGAAAAACAATTTTTCGGACTTGAAATACATTCAAAACAGCCATTTTATTTTCCTTTTGATGATAGTACACATTTGTTATATTGCGGACCTACAAGGTCAGCAAAAGGTATCGCAATTTCACATCGTGTTATAGAAGCTATTAGGCAAGGCAAGGGTGTTATAATTATTGACCCAAAAAAAGATGATTTCTTGCCACAGGTGATTCAAGAAGAACTAGAAAGAAATAATAAGCAAGAGAATTTTATTTTAGCATCATATCCAAATAACTTCGGCTACTCAGGCTTTGATATATCTGATACACCATTAGAATTTACAAATAAACTTATAGAAGCACTTGACCTAGCACCATCAGGCGACCCAAAATCTGACTTCTATCGTAGAAATGAGCGAACACTTTTAAAAAAAGTAGTAGATATATTTTTAAACTCATCATCTTTGCTGAATGTTGCATTTGAAATGAACTACAATAGCCTTGGCAACTTCATTAAGTATCTCTATTTAGATTTATCAGTAACACAAAGCTATAACCATGAAATCTCAAAAAATAAGCCAAATATGGACTTGATTGAGCAGTACTCAAAGAGATATTTTAACCCAAATTTATTTAAAAAACTTGAATTTACTTATGATGAAGTAGCGACTTTAAAAGGCTTGTATCAAACAATATTAGAGATGTGTGATGCAAATATTTTTACAGATATTAATATTTCAGAAGCACTCTATAATGGAAAAGTTATCTATATTCAAGCAGACCAACTAGATGAAGTAAGTTTAAAAATGTTGAAAATATTACAGGTAGATATTATCCAAAAGGCAAAGAAAAAAAGAGCGAATTGCATTGTAATAGCAGATGAAGTGAGCTTTTATGCTACAAAAACACTCTCTGATAGTCTCTCAACTATTGCAGGCTTTGGAGTTCATTTTATCCTTGCTATGCAAGATTTAGCACAGTTAAATGATGAAGTGATAAAAAATCCCATCCTCTCCAACTGTCAAACAAAACTCTTTTACAAAAGTAGTGACATAGAGACACTAGAGTATATAGAAAAGATATCAGGCTTAGAACTTGTCACACAAACTACTAAGCAACACTCTACAATCACTATTCGACAAATTCAAGAGCCACTTCTAAACATCACAAGACTTCGTGCACTAAAGCGAGATAGAGTTGCAGTGCTTATTGCTGAATCTTTAAACACTCCCGTGATAGTGCAAACTTGGCATATTGAAGTGAAACAAAAATTTGATTGGTCAAAGTATGATAAAAAATTATTTGAAGTAGAAGTAACAAGGTCATCAAAAAGTTTCAAAATTGAACAAAAGCAGGACACACTTAACGAAGAAGATACACAAGCGAAGAAGGAGTTACTGCTATGATTACAGAACGAGACTTAGATATATTTAAGTTCATAAATAAGTATGGAAAAAGCTATATAGAAGTATTGGCAAAAACATTTTTTACAAACGAGCAAGTAGCAAGAAACCGTATGAATATTTTAGCAAAACAAAATCTCATAAGCTACTGGAACACTGGACTTATGAAACCTAGAAGAGCAATAGTTTTAACAGCAGACACCAAAGCTATGCTAGAAAATGAATATGAGATGGTTCCAAGAAGTACAAAACTAAATCGGACAACGATTCATCACAATGTTATGGAGCAAATAGTAGATTTTCATCTTAGCAAAATTGGTACAGTTGAGAGAACAACTGTATACACACATAAGGAAAAACTTCATCATATTCCAGATTTTATTTTCACTAATGAGAGTGGTAATAAAATCAATATTGAAGTAGAGCTGACTAAAAAATCAGCTCCTCGATATGTGAAGCTGATGCAATCGGTCTCAAAAGATAATCCCGATGCAATCATCTATATTTTATCATCAAAGCAGAAGATAAAAGCATATGCTTCCATTATGACAAAATGGCATAAGCTATTTTTTATTAGTCTTGATGAGCTAATAAAAAATATAGAGCAAACAGGACAAATCAAACCAACACCGCAAGAGCAGAGTCTGTTTGAATCTCCCATTTAATAGCCTATTTGAAAGTTTGTTTAACTAGTAAACATACTTTCAAATAGATAGAACGGGATGAAAACCTCCTAAGGTCGGCTTTAATCCCTTCGGGGCACGTCAGAAGTAAACTCCCGACCCCGATAAGCTATCGAGTGTTTGTTGATAACAAAAAATTAATACATAGTGAGTATTAACATTTTCTTCTAATCAAAACTCGAACATCATCAATTTTATCTACGACTTGCTACCCAGCAACTAGCTATCTAAAATGAATAATTTACCTTATCGGGGTCTGGCGACACTAAAAATTTACATTCAGATTTTTGCAAAATCTCACATTATTTTTAGGCTCCTGACGTGCCCCTAACTCCGTTACGACATTTCCAAAAAACCACCTTTGGAGGTGATTTCTTTAAAAACATCTTCTCTTCGTTATCTTCACAAAGTAATGAAAAACTTGTTTGTTTTTCTTTTATCTAATTTGTAGCTTTCACTTGTGTTCAATCTTTTTTTAATGATGAGTTTCTTTGAAACTTAAAACCCTTTTGAGACAATAGAATTTTTATGCACTGTATTACTTTTACAAAAATAAAACAAGTTTATATTTTTCTATAAGCATAGTGCAATTTATTGTCTTTGTTCAAAAGGGCATTTAAGCCAAAAAGAATATGAAGAAGAGCAAAGAGAGTTTCACTCTATGAGTGCCAAATATTTTTAAAAACATTTGATAAAAGGACTAGAAAATGAGAGTATATATCACAGATTTAGAAGCTTACAATAACGGACATTTAGTTGGAGCTTGGTATGAACTACCAATGAACGAAGATTTACTAGCAGAGAGTATCGAAAATGAGTTACAAAAGGGTAAAAGTATCTGCAACTCTACTCATCATCATGAAGAGTATTTTATTACAGACTACGAATGTGACTATATGAAAATAGATGAATATGATAGTTTAACAAAGCTAAATGAAATCGCCCAAAAAATGGATAGTTTGGAGATACAAGAGAGAACAGCGGTAAAATTGATGCTAGAAAATTATATAGTAAACTCTATAGATGAAGCCGTTGAAAATATCGATAATATGATTTGTACTGGTGAAGATAAGATGGAAGATGTAGCTTATAACTACATTGAAGAGTCAGGAACCTTACAGGGAATTACTGAGAGTTTACAAGGGTACTTTGATTATGAGGCACTCGGTCGTGATATGGAAATAGAGGGGAGATACTATAGAGATGATGAAAATATTTTATGGGAAAGTTTAATTTAAACTTTCCTATATTAACTTTATCTTGTGTTAAGTTTGGCTAAAATATAAACTAATAATTTTTGATAATTGGAACAATATATGGCAAAGCAAAAACAAGAAGAGAGTATAGAAAAACAACTATGGAAAGCCGCAGATAAACTCAGAAAAAATATAGATGCCGCAGAGTATAAACATGTGGTGATGGGGCTTGTCTTTTTAAAGTATATCTCTGATAGTTTTGAAGAACTTTATAATAAGCTAAAAGCTGAAGAGGATATGGGAGCTGACCCTGAAGATAGAGATGAATACAAAGCTGAAAATGTCTTTTTTGTGCCACCAACTGCGAGATGGTCACATCTGCTTACAAATGCCAAACTTCCAAACATAGGTAAAATTGTTGATGAGGCTATGGATGCCATAGAAAAAGAGAATAACTCACTTAAAGGTGTACTTCCTAAAGTCTATGCACGAGATAACCTAGACTCTAAATCTCTTGGAGGTTTAATCGACCTTATAGGTAACATCGCTTTTGGAGATGCAAAGGCAAGAAGTGCTGATGTGCTCGGTCATGTCTTTGAGTACTTTTTAGGGGAGTTTGCACTTGCTGAGGGTAAACAGGGTGGACAGTTTTACACTCCTAAAAGTGTAGTTGAACTTCTTGTAAAGATGTTAGAGCCATACAAAGGTAGAGTATTTGACCCTTGTTGTGGTAGTGGTGGTATGTTTGTACAATCTGAAAAGTTTGTAACAGAACACCAAGGAAAGATAAACGATATATCTATCTACGGTCAAGAGTCAAACCAAACTACTTGGCGACTAGCAAAAATGAACCTTGCCATTCGTGGGATAGATAGCTCACAAGTAAAGTGGAATAATGAAGGCTCATTTTTAAATGATGCCCACAAAGATTTAAAAGCTGACTTTATCATAGCTAACCCACCTTTTAATGATAGTGATTGGAGCGGTGATTTACTACGAAATGATGGACGGTGGAATCTGCTTGGTACTCCTCCAGTTAGTAATGCTAATTTTGCATGGATACAACATTTCTTATATCATTTAAATCAAAATGGTCGAGCAGCTTTTGTCCTTGCTGATACATCGTTATCTAACTCTAACAATGATGAAACATCAATGAGGAAAAAATTAGTTAAAAATAACATGATTGACTGTATTATTTCTCTTCCTTCACATTTATTTTCAAATACCCAAATAACTGCTTGTATTTGGTTATTGTCAAAAAATAAAGAAAATGTAAATCTTAGCCCAAGAAGTAAAAAAGAAATTTTATTTATTGATGCAAGTAAACTTGGATATATTTTAAAAAGAAAACATAAAATACTTACAGATGATAATATAAGTAAAATAGCATTGACATACCATAACTGGAAACAATCCAAAGATATATATGAAGATGTTGCTGGATTTAACAAGTCTGTTTCAACTAAAATTATCGAAAGTAATAACTTTGTAATTTCTCCTAATAGATATGTTCTACCTAAAGAACAAGAAATTAATTTAGAAATAAACCTTAACGCTACATCAATACAGAATAATATTAACAGATTAAATGATGATATAAATGATAGTTTAGAAAGTATTACAAGTATATTACAGATAAATTCAAATATAAAGATTAATAATATTCGTCAATTAATGGAAACATCAAAAGAAATCTATGAATTTTCATCAGAGCTATATTTAGGATTAATTAAAGAGTACTTTTTAGATTTAAATTTTAATGATAAACATAATTTAACTCCAAGAGATTGGGAGTCAAAAACTTTTGCGGAGATATTTAACGAGAGAAAACTAAAAGTAAAAGATTTTGGATTTTGTCCACCAATATATAGTGTAACTAATTCTGGCATACAATTAAGAGAAGGTAAGTTTTCAAAAGCACTTTCTAAATCAACACAAAACTACAAGATTGCATTTGAGGGAGATATTGTATTTGGATTAAGTAGAGAAATTCCAAACCTAGATGTATTTACAGATAAACAAGGTGCTTTTAGTGGAGCATATCATATATTCAGTCCTTCAGATTATAGGTTAGGATTACTTATTGGTTCAATTATGCGTTTAAAATTAATGGAACAAACAGATGTTTTAAAAGGTGGTGCAAGAGAAGGTCGGGCATTAGATAAAGATAAACTTGCTCAGAAAACATTTATTATTCCATCTGAAAATGATTTAAATAGTTTATGGGATTTATTATGATTAATCCTCAGTCACTTACAGAAAAACTATTATTCTCTACGGTAAAAATTAATACTAAAACAGGTAGTGGCACAGGTTTTTTCTTTAACTTTAAAAATGAGGAATCACTTATCCCTGTAATCATAACAAATAAACATGTGGTACAAGGAGCAGATTCAGTAAATTTAGTTTTACATACTAATGATAAAGGTAAACCTTCAGAAAAGAATGTAACTGTTGAATATAAAACAGATTGGATTAATCATCCAGTATATGACTTATGCTGTACAATTTTTCAACCACTTATTGAGCATTGTAAAATTAATATGAAACAAGAGATTTTCTATACACCTTTTATGGAAGAAAATATTTGGAATATGAAACAACTTGAAGACCTTAAAACACTAGAAGATATAGTTATGATTGGCTATCCAACCGGTTTATGGGATGAAGTACATAATTTGCCATTATTTCGTAAAGGTGTAACATCATCACATCCTGCTATAAATTTTAATGGGAAAAAAGAAGGTGTAATAGATGCAGCTTGTTTTCCAGGTTCATCAGGCTCTCCAGTTTGTATATTAAACGAAGGTAGTTATGTAGATAAGTTTAATAATACAAATATGGGAACCGTTAGATTTGCACTTTTAGGAATTTTATATGCTGGACCTATTTTTGATGTTGAAGGAAAAATTATAGTCAAAGAAATACCAATAAAACAGGAAGCTTTTTCAAATACTCAATTAATGATTAATCTAGGTTATTATATAAAAGCTGATCAGATTTTTGAATTAAAAGAAGAAGTTTTTACTGCATTAGGTATCACAAATAACTAATGCAGTAAAAATACTATAAATAAAGGAAAATAGTAATGTCTAGATGGACTACAAATTTTGACTCACATCCATTTCATACAAGCTGGGAAGCACTAAATGATAAGTTAAACTCAATTAATATTGAGAATATAACAGATGATAATATACTTCAAGAAATAGCAAGAATTAAAAAAGTGATTGAGTACATTGATAAGTATATAAAACTTATTGACCCTGATATTAATATTACAAATTTTACACAAAATTTAAATAATCTAAATCAGTATATTACGAATACAACTAGTGAGCTAAATCAATTTATCTCAAATCAGAATATTACTTATCTGCAAAGAGCTAATAATAATATTGATAACTGCCTAACTACTATCAAACAATTTCATACAGTTCTGCCAAAAGTATCAGGACAAGGTATATTTTCTATGTTGAAAAAATACAACGAAACATTAGAAGAAGCATTATCGCAAATTGATTTAACTTCAACAATACATTCAAGTGAAGAAATTAATCGTCTAAAACACAAACTTATTGATGGTATAGATAATCAAGACAGCATTGAATTACAAATTGATGTGATGTTAAAAGAGACCGAAGAAAAGCATAGTCAGTTATTAGATTTTTTCAATAACACACTTAATGATTCTGAATATGAAAATACAACAAAAGAATTAATTACAAAAGCTAAAGATGAAATTACACAATATCTAAAAATAGCGAAAGATACTACAACAGAAATTTCTACTAAGGTAGATAACTTAAATAAGTTTTATGTGAAAATATTTGGTGAATTGAATGATGAAGAGGAAAGAGTTGGAGGACTTAAATCTGAGTTAGATAAAAGAATTAATACTTTAGATAGTTTTGAAAAAGAGCAGCAAAAAGTTCATAAAAAAACTTTAGAAGATAAACTAATAGAAATAAAAAAATATGAAAAAGAGCAACAGGTACACAATAAGAATTTATTTGAACAAATTAAAAGTCTATTACCGAGTGCTACTAGTGCTGGTTTAGCAAAAGCTTATCATGATGAAAGAAAAACATTTGAAAACCCAATACTTTGGTGGAATATTGCATTTGTAGTTTCTTTATTGATTATTTCAGTTGTATCATTTGTTACTCTAAAAGATTTACAAACGATGGAAGATTTTGGTAAAAGTATATTGCATTCATTACCAATATCAGGACCACTAATATGGTTAGCAATATATTCAAGTAAAAGAAGAAGTGAAAATCAAAGGTTAGAACAAGAATATGCTCATAAAGAAGCTCTTGCCAAATCCTACAGTAGTTATAAACAACAAATTGAAAGCTTAAAACAAGAAGACCAAGAATTGCTAATTAAACTATTGGATACAGCAATAACCACTATGTCTTATAATGCAAGTGAAACATTAGATAAAAAACATGGTGATGGTACACCTGCACAAGAAATTGTTAAGTCATTTGTAGATGAGCTTAAAAAAGTGATTCCAGAGAGTAATAAATGAGAGATAGCTTAGGAGATTAGAGAGTATGATAATAGGTTTATTTTTAAAACATATAAAAGCATATAAAGGTATTACATATATACCTATTGGGGAACAATACAACTTTGTAGGTTATATTGGCGAAAATGGTATTGGCAAAAGCTCTATACTAGAAGCATTAAACTCTTTTTTTAATAATGAATCTTACTCTATCAATAAAAATGCTTTATCTGATGGTATAAAAACATTAGGTAACGAACCATATTGTGCCCCTATATTTTTAATAGAAAAATCAAAGATAACTAAAAAGAAAAAAGAATTTGAGATACTTAGTAAATATTTTTGGAGTATTGAAAAATCATCATTATCTTCTGGTGCTCAAGGCTCTATGAAAGACTTTTTTGAGTTAAAAGATAAAATAGTTAGCGATAGCAAATACTCAGAAGAAACACACTATTTATTTATCTTAGGTGAAGAAAATCTACAAGCAGGCAAAAAGATTTATTTTAGTAGTTTTCATAATGAAGAAAGTTTTCTTATTCATATACTAGATAAAAATAAATCTGAAATAGAAGGTATCACAGCCAATAAAAAGAAAACTGTAATCAGTAATTGGAAAAAGGAACTATCTGCATTTTTAGAAAAAGGTGAATGGAAGAAAATTTTACAGGAATTAAAAGACTTATATTCCTATGTCTATCTACCCGTTGAACTTGAAGTAGAAAGTTTTACAAAAATCGAAACAAATGAAATGCAGAAAATTTTTGATAAAAAAGTAAAAAATAAAATTGAAGAAGCACTAAATGATATTGACCTAACTTCAAATGAAGGGATAAATAAAAAGCTTGATGCTTTTATTGAAGATATAGAGAAAGTATTAAATCATAAGTACTCCTACAAAACTGGTCAAAGTAGAAATAATAATATAACAAAATCTGACTTGGTTAATAAAATAATAGAAGCATATTTTCAAAAAAGAACTTTATATAAAATAGATGGAAAAATAGAAAGTAAAGTTAGTGAGTTAAGTGCAGGGGAAAAAAGACAGGCACTTATAAACCTTGTGTATGCTTTCTTAAAAAAAGATTTTGATAGAGATAAAATGATTATTATTGGTATTGATGAACCTGAAAATTCATTGCATACATCTTTGTGTTATGAACAATTTGAAAAGTTAAAAGAAATATCTAAAAACAATCAAATTTTTTTTACTACACATTGGTATGGCTTTTTACCAATAGTGAGTGAGGGATATGGACATTTCTTAGACTATGGAAAAGATGAAATTATTTTTGATACCTATGATTTATATGACTATAAAGCTAAAGTACAACAAAATATGCAAGCTTCTAGAAATGCAATTCCAAATAACTTTGTATTAAAGAGTACAAATGATTTGGTTCAAGCTATGTTCTACTCATTGCAAGGTGAAGAACCATATAGCTGGCTGATAGTTGAAGGAGTAAGTGAAAAAATTTATTTTGAGTATTTTTTTAAAGAAGAAATCAAAAATCAAAAATTGAGAATTTTACCTCTTGGTGGTCAGAAAAAAGTATCAGAACTTTATGAATATTTAGAGTTGCCAATGAAGGTAAAAGATGAATCTATTAGAGGTAAGGTATGGTGCTTAATTGATACTGACCAAACTAGACATAAAGAACATATAAATGATGGTTATGATAATTTAAAGATTAGAAGATTAAGTAATAAAGGTAGTCATGAAAAAACAAATTTATTAACATTATCTCATTCAGATACTATCCCAACAGACATAGAACAGTCATTACATCCAGAACTATTTCAAGAAACTATACTTCTGCTAAGTGAAGATGACAAATTTCATATTTCAAGTATTGAAAACTCAAAAGGTAATAGTGACTTTATTAAAAATTTTAAAAACTTAGAGATTGAAGAGTATTTCAAGTTAGATAAGGGTCAAAATAAAGTTATCTTTGCAAAAAAATATATTGAAGTTTTACAATCAAAGGATGATGAAGAAAGTTATCTTTCAACTTGGATAAAGGAAATAAGGAAGTATTTTAATGACTAAAATCACAGAAAATGAAATAGAACTTTTTGCCATTGAACTTTTAGAAGAACAAGGTTACAGCTATATCTATGCCCCAAACATAGCACCCGATAGTGATACTCCTTTGAGAGAATCTTTTGAAGATGTAATACTCAAAGAAAAACTTCAAAACTCACTTACTGCTATTAATCCTACTTTAGATTATGACCTTATAGAGTATGCTATAAAAGAAGTGCAAAGGCTAAGAAGCACCGAACTTTTAACAGATAATGAAGCTTTCCATAAAATGCTTACAGAAGGCATAACTGTTGAAGTGCAAAAAGATGGTGTTACTCGTGGAGAGATAGTAAAAATTATAGATTTTGATGATGTAACTAACAATGACTTTATAGTGTCAAACCAGTTTACTATCATAGAAAATGGTATCAACAAGCGACCTGATTTGATTTTGTTTGTAAATGGCTTACCTCTTGTAGTAGTGGAACTTAAAAATCCAGTAGATGAAAATGCAACTATTGGCTCTGCATATAAACAGATACAGACTTATAAAAGTGTTATTCCATCTCTTTTTACTTACAATGCTTTTTGTATCATAAGTGATGGACTAGAAGCAAAAGCAGGAACTATTAGTGCAGGTTTAACTCGCTTTATGACTTGGAAAAGTGCTGATGGAAAAAGTGAAGCTTCAAAGCTCATTTCACAAGTTGAAACTATGATTACTGGTATGTTAAATCCAGTAATTCTTTTAGATTTAGTCCGTAACTTTATGGTGTATGAGAAAAGTACAAAAGAAGATAGTAAGACAGGTATAACCACCATAGAGACAGTTAAAAAGTTAGCAGCTTATCATCAGTACTATGCAGTAAACAAAGCAGTAGAGAGAACCACAAAAGCAAGTGCAGTTGATGGAGATAAAAAAGGTGGTGTAGTTTGGCATACACAAGGCAGTGGCAAATCACTCTCAATGGTGTTTTATACTGGTAAGATAGTCTTAGCACTAAATAACCCTACTATCCTTGTTATCACAGATAGAAATGATTTAGATGACCAACTCTTTGATACTTTTGCAAGTTCTGCTTCACTTTTAAGACAAGAACCTATACAAGCTGATGATAGAGAGCATTTAAAGAGACTACTTAAAGTGGCTAGTGGTGGAGTTATATTTGCTACCATTCAAAAGTTTTCACCTGAAGAGGGAAATATTTATGATGAGCTTTCAGATAGAAGAAACATCATAGTTCTAGCCGATGAGGCACACCGTACACAGTATGGATTTAAACCAAAAACTGTTGATGAAAAAGATAAAGATGGAAATGTTATAGGTAAAAAAATCGTATATGGATTTGCTAAGTACCTCAGAGATGCCTTACCAAATGCTACTTACCTTGGATTTACTGGTACACCTATTGAAAGTTCAGATGTAAATACTCCTGCTGTATTTGGGGACTATGTAGATATTTACGATATTTCACAAGCTGTTGAAGATGGGGCTACTGTTAAGATTTACTATGAGAGTAGACTTGCTAAGATTACTTTGAGTGATGAGGGAAAAGAGCTCGTAAAAGAGTTAGATAACGAACTTGGAGCTGATGACCTAAGTGAAACTCAAAAAACAAAAGCGAAGTGGACTCAACTTGAAGCACTTATAGGGAGTGAAAATAGAGTTAAAGAGGTAGCACAAGATATAGTCTCTCACTTTGAAAAACGACAAGAAGTTTTTGATGGTAAGGGTATGATAGTCGCTATGAGTAGAAGAATTGCTTCTGAGCTATACAAAGAAATTATTAGACTAAAACCTGATTGGCATAGTGATGACTTAACTAAGGGTGTTATAAAAGTAGTTATGACTGCTAGTTCTAGTGATGGTCCAGAGTTAGCAAAACATCATACGACTAAGCAACAAAGAAGAGATCTAGCAAATCGCATGAAAGATGTAAATGATGAGCTTCAACTAGTAATAGTTAGGGATATGTGGCTAACTGGATTTGATGCCCCATCTATGCACACACTCTACATAGATAAACCTATGAAAGGTCATAACCTTATGCAAGCCATAGCAAGGGTTAATCGTGTTTATAAAGATAAACCTGCTGGGCTTGTTGTTGATTATCTTGGTATTGCAAGTGATTTGAAAAAGGCACTCTCTTTTTATAGTGATAGTGGAGGAAAAGGCGACCCTGCATTAGCACAAGAACAAGCAGTTGCACTTATGCTTGAAAAATTAGAAGTAGTATCTCAAATGTATCATGGGTTTGAGTATGAAAATTATTTTGAGGCAGATACAAGAGAGAGACTATCGCTTATACTTGAAGCTGAGGAGCATATCTTAGGTCTTGAAGATGGTAAAAAAAGATACATTGATGAAGTAACAGCATTATCACAAGCTTTTGCAATAGCAGTTCCCCACGATGAAGCGATGGATGTAAAAGATGAAATCTCTTTTTTTCAAGCTGTAAAAGCACGACTTGTTAAGTTTGATAGCACAGGTAATGGCAGAACTGATGAAGAGTTAGAAACAACCATACGACAAGTTATAGATAAAGCACTTGTAACTGAACAAGTGATAGATATTTTTGATGCCTCTGGAATTAAAAAGCCTGATATTTCTATACTCTCTGAAGAGTTTTTAATGGAAGTTGCAGGGATGAAACATAAAAATATTGCCCTTGAAGTTCTTAAAAAATTACTCAACGATGAGATAAAAACAAGACAGAAAACAAATCTTGTACAGAGTAAATCTCTTATGGAAATGTTAGAGAAGTCTATTAAAAAATATCATAACAAGATAATAACTGCAGCTGAAGTTATAGAAGAACTGATTAAGCTTAGTAAAGATATTCATCGCATGGATGAAGAACCTAAAGAGATGGGGCTAACTGATTTTGAGTATGCTTTTTATAGTGCTATTGCTAATAATGATAGTGCCAAAGAGGTAATGGAAAAAGAGGTACTTCGTGAACTTGCTGTTGTGCTTACTGAGAGAGTAAGAGCAAATGCTTCAATTGATTGGACTATAAAAGAGAGTGTTAGGGCTAAGTTGAAAGTTATCGTAAAACGAACTTTGAGACAGTTTGGTTATCCACCAGATATGCAAAAATTAGCTACTGAAACGGTGTTGAAACAAGCTGAGATGATTGCTCAGGAGTTGACTGGTGATAAATAAAAGAATGGGTAGCTAATCCATCTTTTATTTTTATTTGAAGTTATACTTGTTACTGAGTAAGGTATACAGTTTTATTGATACTGTATCCATTTATGGCATATACACAAATCTCTTTGATTTATATTTATCTAATTTAAATATAAACTATACTTTTATTACAACAGCCCTTTATCAGATAGTAGGGCAACTTTATTAAAAAAATAAAGATTACGCTTTTTAGTACTTGTAGTCATTCTATAATGTATTTCTTTTTTCAATTTACCCTCCTTAATCTTATTCTGCAAAGCTTCAACAGATATGTCTAATATTTCAGCCGCTTTTATTTGCGTTTTAACACTAAACTTATCATGTAAATCAACTTCACCTAATCGTTCGAGGATTAAGCCTATTTTGGACTCAATCTTCTTATTACTTTTCTCTAAGCTGTCAAGCTTATTAAAAAGTATAGTAAAAGGATTATGAATTTCTTCCATAATCTTCATACTAAAAGTTAGTTATTGTATAAATTAGATTATTTATAGAAAAACTTTAAAGCGCATAGACACTTTCGAACTTACATAATATACATTTCAGTTCTCGTTTCTCTTGCTGGATAGTACATTGAATACTATTTGTATATCCAGTTCATTTTAATAATCAAAAGACTATATCTTCTATGTATTATTGCTAACTATAAGTCATTGTGTAGTTAGAATAAGATATGAATTATGATTATTACATTTGTTAAGCTAGTTACTTTTTTGCACGACTAACTGCAAGAGGTTCACTTGGTTATTTAAAATTTTGTTTTACTCAGATTAAGAAAACTACGAATAGTTAACTATAGTTTTTATTATCTCATAAAAGTACTATCTATGGCTTTGTACTTTTTCTTAGGCTACTTTATTCTTTCTCACTGTAATGACAAGAGAATAACCTATTTATTTTATTAAGCTAAGAAAATTTTGAATATTCAATCAAAGCTTTTTTCTTTTGTATGTTTTTAACTTCATTTTGTGAAGTTATCTAAACTTGCACAAAGTTATTCTATCATTAAAAAAGTAAATAGTCCAATTTTTATGTTTATAGATTTTTATTTTGGGTAGCAATAGGGTATCAAAGAAAAATAGATTGATTTCTTAAAAGTTCATTTTGATTCGTATTTTAGGGGTTTGATGATGTTTAGAAGTGGTGGACCCTCAGAGATTCGAACTCTGGGAGGTGTTACCCTCGCCGGTTTTCAAGACCGGTGCATTCGACCAACTCTGCCAAAGATCCACGATGTGTAATTGTATCATAAATTGATAAACTGGAGGTGCCACCCAGATTTGAACTGGGGATAGCAGCTTTGCAGGCTGCGGCCTTACCACTTGGCGATGGCACCAGTCATTTCTTTTCATTCCAATGGTGCCCAGGGCCGGACTTGAACCGGCACAGTATTGCTACCGGGGGATTTTAAGTCCCCTGCGTCTACCGATTTCGCCACCTGGGCATAGTGAATGAATTCACAGTTTATTTATGATAAATCAAATGGAGCGGGAGACGAGGTTCGAACTCGCGACCCCAACCTTGGCAAGGTTATGCTCTACCACTGAGCTACTCCCGCATCCATACTCTTACGACTAAATGTCTGTAAGTGAGCCGGAATTATAGCAGGTACTTTTTCATTTGTAAAGAGTTTTTAGCACAAATTTCAAAAAAAGTGGTATAATCGCACTTATAATTAAAGATGTAAACTACTATATAGGAAAAAATATGAGAAGTGATACTATTAAAAAAGGGTTTGACAAAGCCCCTCACCGTTCGTTGTTACGTGCAACGGGACTAAAAGATGAAGATTTTGACAAGCCGTTTATTGGTATTGCGAACTCTTACATTGACATTATTCCTGGGCACTTTTTTCTTCATGAGTATGGAGAAATTGTTAAAGAGGCTATCCGTGAAGCGGGTGGTGTACCATTTGTTTTTAATACAATTGGTGTAGATGATGGAATTGCAATGGGGCATGATGGTATGCTTTACTCACTTCCATCACGTGAAATTATTGCAGACTCTATAGAGACTGTTATGAATGCGCATAAACTTGATGCTATGATCTGTATTCCTAACTGTGACAAGATTGTTCCGGGAATGATTATGGGTTCACTTCGTGTGAATGTTCCTACTATTTTTGTTTCTGGTGGACCAATGCCAGCTGGACATAAAAAAGATGGTACACCAATTGACCTTGCGACTGCGTTTGAAGCGGTTGGTCAGTTCAACGATGGAAAGATGACAAAAGAAGAGCTTTACGAGATTGAGTGTGAAGCTTGTCCATCTGGTGGTTCATGTTCTGGTATGTTTACTGCAAACTCTATGAACACTCTGTGTGAAGCGATGGGAATTGCACTTCCTGGTAATGGTACAGTTTTAGCAATGACTCCAGAGCGTATAGCTATGGTAAAAGTGGCTGCTAAACGCATCGTAGAGCTAGCTAAAATGGAGAACAATGAGAAGTACAACTTCAAAAATATTCTTAATGAAAAAGCAGTTCACAATGCGTTTGTTGTAGATATGGCAATGGGTGGAAGCTCAAATACTGTACTTCATATGTTAGCAATAGCAAAAGAAGCAGATGTTGACTTTAAAATAGAAAACATTAACAAAATTGCAGACAAAGTAGCACATATTGCGAAAATTTCTCCATCTTTAACAACAGTTCATATGAAAGACATTGACGATGCTGGTGGAGTAAACGCGGTAATGAAAGAGGTGAGTCGTAGAGGGGAACTTCTTCAACTTGATGCACTCATGATTACGGGCGAGACGCTAGAAGAGCGTATTCAAGATGCTGAGATTAAAAACACAGAGATTATCCATACAAATGAGAATGCGTACTCACAAGTAGGTGGTCTTTCTATTCTTTTTGGTAACTTAGCAGAGGAGGGTGCCGTTGTAAAAACTGCAGGTATCGCTCCAAATATGCGTCAGTTCAAAGGAACAGCTATCTGTTTTAACTCACAACCAGAGGCTATAACAGGAATTATGAGTAAAAAAGTAAAAGCAGGTGATGTTGTAGTTATTCGTTATGAGGGTCCAAAAGGTGGTCCAGGTATGCAAGAGATGCTTGCTCCTACTGCACTTATTCAGGGGATGGGTCTTGGTGAATCTGTAGCACTCATTACTGATGGTCGTTTCTCTGGAGCTACTAAAGGTGCTTCTATTGGGCATGTCTCTCCAGAGGCTGCTGAGGGTGGACTTATTGCACTCATTGAAGATGGCGATGAGATAGAGCTTGACACAGATGCACACCTTTTACAGTTAAATGTAAGCGAAGAGGTTTTAGCAGAGCGTCGTGCTCAATGGAAACCATATAAAAATGAAGTAAAATCGAAGTGGCTCAAACGCTACCAACTTTTAGTATCAAACGCATCAAATGGTGCTGTACTGAAAACAGAATTATAAGAATAGGAAAGAATATTGAGTGCAATAGCAATAAAATATGAAGATGAAATAGTAGACTTAGTTACAGCAGAGGAGCGTGGTATTGAGGGTGAAGAGATTGAGTTAGACAACTCTCCTGAAGCACTTGATGTGCTTCGTCACTCAACGGCTCACCTTATGGCACAAGCGATTAAATCACTCTACCCAGATGCTGAGTTTTATGTAGGGCCAACTGTTAAAGAGGGTTTTTACTACGACTTTAAAACAGAGTCTGAGATAGGTGAGGGTGACCTTAAAAAGATTGAAAAACAGATGCTCTCATTTGCTAAGAAAAAGTACAAAATAGAGAAGTACGAAATCTCTATGGATGAAGCAAAAGAGAAGTTTAAAGATGACCATTTAAAACTTGCTGTTATGGAGAGAATTCCTTCAGATACTGTAAGTATTTATAAACAAGGTGAATTTGAAGACCTCTGTCGTGGTCCTCACCTTCCATCTGTTGGGCTTATTCGTTACTTTAAACTGACTAAAGTTGCTGGTGCTTACCTTGGTGGTGACTCTAAAAATGAGATGCTTACTCGTATATATGGTATTGCATTTGCAACCAAAGATGCACTTAAAGCACATATGGACATGTTAGCAGAAGCTGCAAAACGTGACCACCGTAAGATAGGTAACGAGATGAAACTCTTTACTTTCCGTGAAGAGGTTGGGGCTGGTTTTCCTATTTGGCTTCCAGCTGGTGGACGTCTTCGTGCACGTTTAGAGTCACTTCTCTTTAAAGCACACCGTAAACGCGGTTATGAGCCAGTTCGTGGTCCTGAAATGCTTAGAAGTGACCTTTGGAAAACATCTGGACACTACCAAAACTACGGTGAAAATATGTATTTCACTAATATTGATGAGATAGAGTTCGGTGTAAAACCAATGAACTGTGTTGGACATATTAAAGTGTATGAAGATGAACTTCACTCTTACCGTGACCTTCCAATTAAGTACTTTGAGTATGGTGTTGTTCATCGTCATGAGATGACTGGAGCACTTCATGGACTTTTCCGTGTTCGTGAGTTTACTCAAGATGATGCACACATTTTCTGTACAGTAGATCAGATTGAAGAGCAGATTATTGAAGTTATTGATTTTGTTGATAAAATCATGTCTACTTTTGGATTTGAGTACAAAATGATGATAAGTACGAAGCCAGAAAAAGCGGTAGGTGATGCAGAAGTTTGGGAAAAATCTGAAGCAGCTCTGAAAAACGCAATGGAAGTACATAACCTACCATACGAGATAGATGAGGGTGGAGGGGCATTTTATGGTCCTAAAATCGACATTAAAATTCTTGATGCTATTGGTCGTGAGTGGCAGTGTGGTACAGTACAACTAGACAACAACCTCCCAGCAAGATTTGAGCTTGAGTATAACGGTGAAGATAATGAAAAAATCCAACCTGTTATGATTCACAGAGCAATTCTTGGTTCATTTGAGCGTTTTATTGGGATTTTAACTGAGCACTATGCTGGTGAGTTCCCTATGTTTATTGCGCCTACACAAGTAGCAATTGTTCCTGTTGCTGAGACACATAAAGAATATGCTAAGCTATTATCCGATAAACTTATTGACATTAATGCCGATAGTGAGATATACGCTAAGAACGATTCGTTAAATAAACGTATTCGTACGGCAGAAAAAACTCGTGTTCCGATGATAGTAGTCCTTGGTGATGAAGAGATAGAGAACAAAACGGTCTCTATTCGTGATAGAAGAACACGTGAGCAATATACTATAAGTGAAGAGGAATTCTTAACACTTATACAAACTAAAATAAATGAGGTAAATTTTTGAGTAAAAAAAACCGTGTAATAATGAATGATGACATTCGTGCAACAGAGTTAAGATGTAATGTAGATGGTGGTGAGTCTTTAGGTGTAGTATCTCTTGATGAGGCTATGGAAAAAGCAAATGAGTTAGATTTAGACTTAGTTCTTATTGCACCAGATGCAAAGCCTCCTGTTGCAAAGATTATGGACTACGGTAAATATAAATACCAAGAAGAGAAAAAACTCAAAGAGCAACGTAAAAATCAAGTAAAGATTGTTGTTAAAGAGATTAAACTCTCTGTAAAAATTGCTGAAAATGACATGAACTACAAAGTAAAACATGCACGTGAATTCTTAGAAAAAGGTTTTCATGTAAAATTTCGTGTATTTCTTCGTGGTCGTGAAATGGCTCATCCAGAGGCTGGTAAAGAAGTTTTACTTCGCGTTTGGCCTATGGTTGAAGACATTGGTGTTATGGAAAAACCACCAAAATTTGAAGGTCGCTACTTCAACATGTATGTAGTACCTAAAAAGTAAATTTTACACTTTTTACAACTGAAGAGTATTTTTATACTCTTCAAACTCTCTGCTTAGCCCTTTTCTAAAGAACTTCTTTAAAATTTTACAATATTATCTTACCTATAACTAAAAAGTTATACAATAGTTCAAACTCATACATAAAGACAGATAGATGATTCAAAAACATATAGCAGAACAGACAGCCATTTTTTTTAGTGTTGCAAAGTGGGTATTTCTTTCATCCATTGTTGGCGTTGTCATTGGTGCAACCGTAACACTCTTTTTAAAGATTTTATCTTACAGTGAGAGCTCTCGTTCTCTTCTCCCTTTTGATTTTTACTACCTCCTTCCTTTCGCGTTTATGGCTACCGTTTGGCTTGTTAAAAACTTTGCTCCTTCGGCAGAGGGACATGGAACAGAGAAGGTCATTTCAGCCATTCATAAAGATGATGGCAAAATAAACATTTCAGTTATTCCTGTAAAGACACTCACTACTGTTATGACAATTTTTGCAGGTGGTTCTGTTGGAAAAGAGGGACCTGGTGCACAGATTGGAGCAGGAGTAGCTTCTTTACTTTCAGACCTTTTTAAATTTCGTAAACAAGATAGAAAAAAACTTGTCATTTGTGGGATTAGTGCCGGGTTTGCTACTGTTTTTGGAACCCCAATTGCAGGTGCAATTTTTGGAGTGGAAGTCCTCATTATTGGGGTGATTATGTACGATGTGCTTCTTCCCTCATTCATCGCCGGGTTTGCTGCGTTTACTACAGCACAGTTCTTAGGTATTGAGTATACATACTATGACTTACACTTTTTTCAAGATATAAATCTTGATTTATCACTTATTTTCAAGGTTATTTTAGCAGGGCTTTTTTTTGGGTTTGTTTCGGACATTGTAATAACTACTATATCTTACACACATACCTATATAAAAAATATTCAAGTAAGTAGTTACTTAAAAGCCTTTGTGGGTGGCTCTCTACTCATAGTTCTTACACTCATTTTTGGTGAGGACTACATAGGTTTAGGGTTAGACACCATTGAGCAAGCCCTTAGTCCAAACCCACTTTTGTATAGTGAA
>Ga0256843_1000815_pt1 | contig 25671 bp, 28 predicted proteins | sample AlvinellametaG_FD_191572 | JGI IMG/M metagenome (GOLD analysis project Ga0256843, IMG submission 191572) | Pompeii worm associated microbial communities from hydrothermal vent at the East Pacific Rise, Pacific Ocean - Alvinella | ecosystem: Host-associated > Annelida > Integument > Unclassified ... | reverse complement strand
CCCAACGCCTCCCTTGTCAAGGGTTTTTGCGAAATTTATCGTTTTTTTTTCGTTTTTTTTCGTTTTTCTCTTTTAGCTTACATTATATATAAAAGAATTTGACTTTTTCTTTATTGAAATTGCTTCTGACGTAAAAATTAATTGATTAACCTTAGATTAATCTCTTGAGATTATACTTGCACTACATTTAGAAATCTATACACACTAAAATAATAAAGGATACAAAATGGCTTTATATAACAGAGATTATGCCTCAGCAGAGGCTGGATATGTACAGGAGGGAGCTTCAGTCAGTTTCATGAAGAAAACCTATCAGCTTCTGGCAGCAAGTATGATTGCAGCTGCTGCGGGTGCATATGTAACAATGCCCTATGCGGAAGCGGTTATGCAGTTCAAATGGTTGATCTTTGGTGCTGAACTTTTGGTACTTTTCTTTGGTCTAAGTATGACAAAAAGCAAACCAGGACTGAATCTGGCAATGCTTTTTATCTTTACTTTCCTGACAGGAGTATCATTGGTACCACTTCTTGCTTCACTTATTGGTATGGGGAACGGTGCAGTTATAGGAAATGCTTTTTTAATGACATCTGTACTCTTTGGTGCATTAAGTCTTTTTGCGATTAACAGTAAATCAGATTTTTCAAGCTGGGGAAAACCCCTCTTCATCACATTGATTGTTGTAATTATTGCTTCATTGGTAAATTATTTCCTGCTTCAGAGTCCTATGATGCATATCATCATTACAGCGGGGATATTGCTTCTGTTTAGTATCTTCACAATCTATGATACACAGAATATTGCAAACGGGGCCTATGATTCACCGGTAGATGCTGCAGTATCTCTCTATATTGATTTTCTCAATATGTTTACAGCACTCTTGCAGCTGCTTGGTATTTTTGGCAGTGATGACTAATAAGGGAGGGAGAGACTGTAGCAATACAGTTCCCCCTACACTTTTGCCTGTACAAACAACACTTCAAATTCAAGATGATCCAAGGGATAACTTTCTATCAAACGTTTTGTTTCCTTAAATCCTAACTTTTTTTCACCAGCACTTACTCCACTTCTTTTAATATACCTGAACATTTCCCTTACGGAATCAAATATCAATGTATAATAATGCAACTCAAAAGATACTTCTCCATAATATTTTTCTATACTCTTTTTTACAGCTTCCACACTATGAATGGGAGAGCTTACCCCTGCCAAGCTATGCAGTGTTTTGAATGTACCTGACGTAAAAATAGCAAAATATGCATTTTGTGACAAAGAAGAAAGTAAAGAAAAAGTTTGATCTAGGTTTGTACTCCATTGAAGTGCAGAAGAGGAAATAAGCAGGTCGTACTGTATACGCGGCAAATTCTTTATAAAATCTATGTGGTTAAAGTCGGCACATATTTTTGTAATTTTAGCAGAGGAAGGATGAATCTCCAACATTGCCTCAGAAGAGTCAAATGCAATCAGTGTCTCATAGGTATATCTGCTTGCTTCCATATATTTAGCTACGGCACCAGAACCACATCCCAAATCCAAAATATGCTTGAAAGGCTTGTCGGGAAGTTTTGAAATCAAGCTTCTGGCCACCTCTACCTGTATTTCATTATACTGGTCATACTGATGTGCAAAACGGGAAAACTCTTTAATAACCTTTGACATCAATATCCTTTCATTATTTACTTTTACCCTCTTCATCACAACTTCAAACTTTTTTGGGTATAATCGCCGAAATTATACCCAAATTTGGTTTGGGCTACTCATATATCATAAAGAGGCATCAATGACATCAACACTTTTAATCGTGCAAATCGTATTGGCGATTGCAATTACTATCTCAGTACTTCTACAAAAAAGTTCAAGTATCGGGTTGGGTGCATACAGTGGGAGTAATGAATCTGTATTTGGAGCAAAGGGACCTACCGGTTTTCTTGCCAAGCTTACATTCTCTCTTGCATTTCTTTTCATTGTCAATACATTGACACTCGGTTATCTCTATACAGAACAAAACAGTGCTTCTGTTGTAGATGAGATTACACCAAAGAACAATGCAGTGGTTCCAGCTGCTCCGGCATCTACTCCGGCTAAAACTTCAACGGCACCTGCTGCACCCACAACTACGAAAAAATAATCTTTTCAAGACCGGGAACTACTCTCCCGGCAATATCACATCCTCCCTCTTTCAAAGCATTCCCCCTCAAAGGAAAAAAAAGGTAAAATCTGCCTAATAAAACCTAATGGAGAAAACTATGGTCAATGAAATTTTTGAACAAACATCCGAAAAAATGGAAAAAAGCATTGAAGCACTCAAAAGAGACTTCGCAACACTGAGAACCGGTAAAGTGACAACCGGCATTGTTGACAATATCAAAGTGGACTATTACGGTACGCCGACTGCACTCAATCAGGTAGGATCTGTCATTGCAACAGATGCAACAACGATCAGTATTACCCCATGGGAAAAGAATCTTCTTGGTGATATTGAAAGAGCTATACAGGAAGCGAATATCGGTGTCAATCCAAACAATGACGGAGACTTCATCAAGCTTTTCTTTCCACCAATGACAAGTGAGCAGAGACAGGAAATTGTCAAGCAGGCAAAAGCAATGGTAGAAACAGCAAAAATTGCTATCAGGAACATCAGAAAAGAGGGGAATGATCAGATTAAAAAGCTTGAAAAGGCCAAAGAGATCAGTGAAGATGAATCAAAAAAAGCACAAGAACAGATCCAAAAAATTACAGATGAACATATTGCCAAGGTGGAAGATACTTTCAAAGCCAAAGAGGCAGACATCCTAAAGGTATAATCATGGATATTGAACAGATATACAAAGATGCCAATGCACTTCTTGAAGGGCATTTTTTACTGGCAAGCGGTAACCATTCCAACCGTTACCTTCAGAGTGCCAAAGTATTGGAATACCCGCAAAAGGCTTCTTTACTTACTGACGCATTGGCCAAAATGATCAAAGAACACGGAATTGAAGTTGATACAGTCTGTGCTCCCGCGCTCGGTGGCGTAGTCGCCGGGTATGAGCTTGCTCGTTCACTGGGTGTCCGTTCAATCTTTGTTGAAAAAAAAGAGGGCGGCATGGAGCTTCGCCGTGGCTTTGAAGTCTCCCCCGGGGAGAAGATCATTATCTGCGAAGACATCATTACAACGGGTGGTTCTGCACTCAAAGCTGCACAGGCGATTGAAGCACTTGGTGCCAAGGTAGTCGCGTTTGCTTCTCTGGCAAACAGAGGTTTCTGTAAACGAGTGGGAGGAAACAATGAAGCCCAACCAGAATGTAAACTTCCCCAAGATATTCCACTCTTCGCACTTGAAGACTTTACATTTAAAATGTATACACCTGAAGAATGCCCCATGTGCAAAGAGGGAACCATTGCTGTTAAACCAGGCAGTAAAGGATAATACTTTTGTAGTCTATCTTGCTAAAAAGCACAAGCTCTGTCACCAAGGTAGACTTCACCACAAAACTGGCCTCTTACTGTCTCTCCTCCAAGAGCTCTTATATCATGATACTCTGCTTTAACCAAAGAAAGCTTGGCTATATCCATCTCTCTACGCGTTGCCATATATCCATTAATCTGACCTGTTCTTTCGTTAAACTTTGGCTGAATAAGAAGTTCTGTCCAATAAGAGATACCTGCTTTATTGATATTTTGTACGAGTCCACTCCATGTTTTACCTTCATCAGTCATCTTACAAGCATCTTTGAAAATACCCGCAGGCATTTCCGGATGAAGATGCATACAATGAGAAGAACCAATCACTTCCTCTTTACTATAACCACTTGTCTCAATAAAACGTTTATTGGCATAGGTAATAATACGTTTGGCATCTGTCTCTACAATCATTGGTTTCCCTTCATATACATACTCTTCATTTTGAGAGTCATTGCGTTCTATAGCTACACCGGTAATACTGTTGATATATGTTGACACGATCATTCCTTATACTTTTAATCTTGCTATACTTATTTATTATATTTTATTATATAGTAAAATATGTTAAAGTTTCTTTTAGGAACTCCTCCAAACCACAGCACAACTTTCAACATTAATATCTGTTCTTCTTGGCTTGATTTTAAAACGTTCTATTGTAGATCGTTCAATCTCATACTTCTCACTGAGACGATCAATTTTTTCTTCGAATTCATCATTTAATCTATCAATATCGTCTTGTACCTTGAGAACTCTTTCTTCTGCTCTATTCATCTCACCTCGTTCTTTAAGTATACGTCCTCCTTTACTTACAGCTCGTCCTATTTTGGCCGTACTGGTTTTGCCAAAAAGGGCTCCCAGTACCGAGATTCCCATTTCAATCATCGAAGAGGTAGAGTCTGCAGACTCTTTAGCTACACGTTCCTGAGCACGAAGCAGCCTATCCTGCAATACCTTTTCTTTAGAGGCATAACGTGTTTTCAGTTTTTCAATCTCCTCCTCTTTTTTCTCCTGAAGTATATCCTGAATTCTAACAATAAAATCCGAACGTGATTCACCTACCCTCGATTCTAGTTTAGGAGAGCGACATCTAAAAAGTTCTAGTCCTTCTGTCTGATAGAGATAATTTTTAAGCTCTCGAATAGCCTGTTTCAAGCCTTTATCCTCTCGAACTATCTTTGGTATCTCGTAATACTGTGCTTTTTTAGGTGCAGTATGCGGCAGATTTGTAAAATCTAAATCTTCCAGACGTGATTCCTCCCATGATATCTGCTGTTGTGCGATATCAAGTTCAAGAGAACGGAGAGACTCTTTCTCTTCATCTATTCCTCTACGCTGATTAAAGAAATGTACTGTAACTTTAGCTGCTAATGTTGGGATATAGATATTTTGCTGTGTAGGATCCGGCTCATAATACTGGGGAATGGAAGCATCAATATTTTGAAAAGATGCCAGTGTCTTACTTTTCACATCCTTTTCTGTTTCTACTACTTCATACCGTAATTTCTGCTCTGCCATCAAGGATGATATTTCATCTCTTTTTAGTGGTCCCTTAAGATAACTCAACACCCACCTTGTCGTAAAAAGGCGTATGTCATCAAGGTGTGTACTCTTAAGAAAAAAAGTTCTCTTTTTAAGGTTTGCAAGCAATGTTTTAATCTCATCTTTCTCAAAATGTGAACCAATTTTTCCTCCAAGACCATCAATGACCCGTTCAATATCCTGTGTCGTCTGTAGTCTTCCAATAAACCATGTTCCAATATTGGAGAGGCCTTTATAGTCAAGATCAACCGGATTTTGTGTACTGAGTACAATTCCTATACCAAAAGCACGTGCCTGTTTAAGCAACAGTATCATCGGTTCCTTGCTGGGAGGATTTTTAGTGGGTGGGAAATAGCCAAAAACCTCATCCATGTAAAGCAATGTTTTAAGTGTGGAGGTACCACTCTGTCTACGCATCCATGCAATATATTTATTGAGTAACAGTGTCACAAAGAACATACGTTCATCATCATTAAGATGGGCAATGGAAAAAATAGCAATCTTCGCTTTACCATTTTCATCATACAACAGTTTTTGAATATCAAGATTATCTCCCTTTAGCCAAAGAGAAAAACTTGGACTTGCCAACAGGGAGTTAAACTTGGTGGCCAATTTAAAACGGGCATCCTGAGAATAAAAAGTATCCAGAGGCAAAACACCTATTTTAGTAAAAGTAGGTTTAATGATCTTACCGATGAGCGTCTCGATACTAAGCGTCTCCTGTGCCAACCATGCCTTGCTAATGATCTGTGCCAAGAGTATATATTCTTTGGAATCCAAAGGATCAGCAGTGATCCCTATAAGTGAAAGCAGAGATATTGTCGTACTTTTCAGATAAGCAGTAAAAGTATCACTCTCCTCCATAATCTCAGCAGGAGGTGTTTCAAGAGAAGACATAATGTTAACAGGTACTCCAGCAGAAGAACCCGGTGTATAGATGGTCTTTGGTACCGCATGAAACTTTTCTACACGGGAAGCATCCTGACCGAAGCTCTCTATACCCTCTTTCCACATTGTTGCAATTTTTTGTGCATAGTCCAAAGGGTTCTTTTCTTTGGCATTTGCTTCATCTTTTACCCATGATTCAAATGTTTCAGCTGAAAAATGGGAGTCACTCAAGCAGAGGTCTCCCATATCTCCTTTGGGATCAATAATAATAGAGGGGATATTATCTATGGCAGCTTCTTCTATAATCCCTATACCAAGACCTGTTTTTCCGGAACCTGTCATACCAATAATAGCTGCATGTGTTGTAAAACTTTTATTTTTTAGCAGTGTTAGAGCATCTAGCGGGTCCATAGTAGTTTTATCGATATCTTTTCCAAGATAGAACAGACCCAGTTTCTCATAAATCTCTTGCATACATTTTCCTTATGTAATATAGAGATAATTGTAACAGATTTTACTAAATTACTTTAGAGAGTCCGTATCTGACTTAATATCTGAAGAGCCTGAAGTATTTGCCCGTTTGGAGGAAGGAAACCTACTTCTTCCCGCTCCAGGTTTCTTTTTGGAATTTTTCTTTTTTTTCTTAGGCTTTCCAATTCCCTGTACCATAAAGGAAATAGGCTCTTTTTTTGCCTGCTGAATTAATACCAGAACCTTGTCTTTACTGTAATAGACATCAAAGATTTCAAGATTTTTCATAATAATATCAGCTTCTACTCTATCATCTGCCCTTAACGGAAGCATATAGCCATTCCCTTCTATTCTGAGTAATGCATGCTCTTTTTTCATTACAATCCAGCAAACTTTTGCAGAAGGAAGCTCATAAAGCGAATTTCTGGTCTGTTCGATACAAAGCCTGCTAAAGTCATCTTTTTTAATAGTAATATTACCGTCTGAACTTAAAATATCAAGATAAAGAGTTTTGGTAGCCTTTGTAATCTTTTTTGATTTTTCTACATATTTAAAAAGATGTTCATTGGAGTCTTTCAACATATTGACACTCTCATAAAGTGCGGGGAGGATAATACCCAAAAGTGCAATAGAGATAAGCACCTCCAGAAGGGTAAAAGCCTTTTTATTACCCATCCATAAGTCCGACACGAATAGCCTCTTCATAGCTTGTCTCTCCGGCAAGCAGCATCTCTTTAAGTTTGTCTGCAATGGTACGCATACCATTCTGTTTCATAACTTCCCTGACCTGATGGTCATTAAAACCGTCTTTCATCATCTCTTTGACCCGATCATCAATAATGAAAAGTTCGCCGATCGCCTGTCGACCTTTATACCCGGTAAAATCACATGCCTTGCATCCTACTGCTTTGAAATAGAGTTTGTCTGAGGGTACATCAATCTCTTTGGCAACAGCTGCCGGGAGGAACGCTTTCTCTTTACAGTGAACACAAAGTTTTCGGGTAAGCCGTTGTGCCAGAACACCCAGAAGTGTAGCTGAAATAAGGAAGTTCTCTATCCCCATATCCATGAGACGACTCAGAGAAGAAGTAGAATCATTGGTATGTAAAGTAGAAAGAAGCAAGTGACCCGTTAGCGCAGAACGCAATGCAATATCTGCTGTTTCAGAATCACGTATTTCCCCCACCATAATAATATCAGGATCCTGTCGAAGAATCGAGCGGAGTCCGGCAGCAAATGTCAATCCTACTTTGGTATTGACTTGTATCTGACTAATATTGTTGGCATTATATTCTACAGGATCCTCAACAGTAATAATATTCTTATCCGGTGTGGCAATATGCTGTAAAAAGGCATGGAGGGTCGTTGATTTACCTGAACCCGTAGGACCGGTTACCAAAATCATTCCATGAGCATGATTGAGAAGTTTATAAAGATCTTCTGTAAGATCTTGGGCAAAACCAAGATCCTCTAAACTAGGTATATGTTCACTTTGCATCAATATTCTCATAACTACCCGTTCACCATAATAGGTTGGAAGAACCGAAACCCGAACATCTAAAGTCTTACCTGAAATACTAATCTGAGTACGTCCATCCTGAGGTACACGTTTTTCAGAAATATCAAGACTGGAGATTACCTTAATACGGTTTATCACAAGGTTTGTAATACTCTTTTCCAAGTCAAGGTGTTTCTTTAGCGCCCCATCTATACGCAGACGTACTTCTCCTTTTCTCTCTCCGCTCTCAATATGAATATCACTTGCTCCTTTTTTAATTGCCTGGAAAAAAAGAGAATTAACCAGTTTGATAATAGGTGCGGATTCTTCACTTGAAAGCAGATCCTGTGAATTTCGGATAAAATCCAGAAGATCAGATTCTGCTTCTATAAGCTCTTCAGAAGTTGTAGACATCTCTTCAAAATCAGATCCGGTCTGTATTTCAAGAAATTTATTTTTAAGACGTACAAAACTCTCATTATCTACCATTACAATAGGATAGTCTATTGAAAGTTTTGCTAGATAATTCAGTGCCTCAGCCAGTGTTTCTTCTTGAACAATACAGCTCTCCACTCCTTCCACCATGCTAAAAAGCAATGCATGCTTAAGTGCAACCTTATGATTGATTGCATCATCCCATAAAGGTTCAAGATTGACATCCTGAAGTTGTAGAAACTGCATTAAAACTGATCCTCTGCATTTAATAAATCAAGATTACTGATATGTCCATGATTTGTATCTTTTTTTACTGATTCATGAGAAAAAGATTCAAATTCATTCTGATCTTTTATACTGTGTTTTTTACCTTTGTTTTTTTCCAAGGCATGTTCAACAAGACGATTGTAACGTATCTGTACCTCTTCAAGTTCTGCCAACATTCTTTTGAGTTTTTGCAAATCACCGCTTCGTCTTACAATATAGGGAGTTAGATAAACTACCACATTCATTTCCCGCTCAGTATCACTGCTATGGGTAAAAAGCATCTCCCCTAGTACAGGAATATCTCCAAGAAAAGGTATTTTACTAATACCTTTGCCTCCGGATTTTTTAATAAGTCCTCCCAAGATAATGGTTTCACCATTTTTAACGATTGCATTGGTCTTGACTTCTCTCTTTGTCGTAGTCGGACGGTCCGCATTGGGCGAATCACTTTCAAGAACATCTTCAATCGTAGTTGCTACTTCCAGGGTTACCTGATTATTGCTGGAAAGTCTGGGTTTTACTTTCAGTGTAAGACCTATATCTTCACGGGAATAGTTATTGACTACATTGGACATACCCGTAGTAGACTGTTGTGCCTGTGTCAAAATAGATCGTGTCTGCCCTACATAAATTTCTGCTTCTTTGTTATTGGTACAGAGAATGGAAGGTTCACTCAAAATACGGGCTGCACCATTCTGTTCCAGAAGATCCAAAGCAGCACCCAAGGCAAAAGCCGTATCGGTTGAGTCAAATTTAAATGCAGGGTTTGATTCTTCTACGATAGTCCCTGTATTTGGATCGGTATATACTGTAGTATTATTTGTATTCAAAAAACCCAAAAGATCAGGAGACATCTGCAAGGCACTCGCACCCATATTGCCTGCAAGAGTAAAAAGCCCTGAAGAGGTAATCGTTCCTCCGTTCATACCATATTTCATACCTACCTGTGCTGCCATATTTTTATCTATTTCAACTATCTTTGCCTTTACATAAACTTGTACTTTGGGAATATCGATCTTACGTACCGTTTCACGGATATTACGCATCTGTTCCCCTGTAGCGAGTACAATAAGTGCATTTCTCTCTATATCGGAAACCACCATCGCTTTACTTGGAGGTTTGCTTCCCTTCTTACGCTTCTTCGTTGCCATATTGTTCATCTGGGAGATCAGTTTACTCAAGATCTTTTCCATCTCTTCAACATTGGAATTTTTTAAGCGGAGTACATACATTTTCTGTGTCTGGTCATCCCCTTCTTTATCAAGCTGCTTAATATATTTGAGCATTCTCATATCATTGTCTTCTTTACCGACAAGAATAAGAGAGTTTGTTGCTTCGTCCTTAAAGATATCTACTTTTTCACTTGCAATCGTTTGGGGAAATATTTTCTTTGCCATATTTTGGGCAATGGGAAAAACTTCTTTTGCACTGGCATGTTTCAACTTGACTACTACTGAACGCTTCATACCCCGTTTTTCAATTGCTTTAATAATTTTGGAAATAGATTGCAGTGTTCTTGGTGTTGCAGTAATCGCAAGAACATTATTCTCTTTAAAGGAAATCACTTTATCACTTTTATTCAATAACGGTTTAATCTTTGCACGAATTACTGCAGCATTGGAGTGCTTTAACGGGAACATAACCGTTTTCATCGTTTCCCCATTAATCGTACTGCTGACATCGAGACCTTCGCCTGCTGCTTTACTGCCTTTCACTACTTTATAGAATTCTCCCTGATCTATCAGAGCCAGCCCTTTACTGCTTAGAATGGAATTTGCAAGAGGAATCAGGGAAGATTTTTTAATCGGTTTGGTAGAGACAAAGTTAATCTTCCCTTTAAGGTCAGTATCGATGAGAATATTTTTATTAGTAATTTTTGAAACCATCTCAATAAAATCTTTAATAGAGAGATCTCGGAAGTTCACATCTACTGTCTCTTCATTATTTGCATACAGTGTAATTGTACACATAAGCAATATGCCTAAAAATATTTTAGTTAATTTCATAGTCTAACTCCATTTCTTCTTTTCCTCTTAAAATAACCAGTGTAAGATTCTCTACACTACCGATATTTTTATAAATATTAAATGCCTCATTATAGCTGGTTATCTCTTGTCCATTGATAGACTTAATAATATCTCCACGCCTTATTCCAAGCTTGGCAAAAGGACTGCCGCGTTTCACAAAAGTAATCTTGAAGCCTTTAAGGGCATGACCTTCTTTGACTTCTGTGATTCCTATATTTTTGTAAATATCATCCATATTTTTAGCATAGTGTTCCAAAAGAGAACGATCCACGATCTTATGGTCTCCAGCATCTGTTATTTCACCATCTAGTTCCGTAGTAGCCTTCAGTGCAGGAGAAGATACCCGTGTTGCCGTTCTGATACTCCCCGAACCTGAAGATTTTTTTCCTTTTAGCAGATCAATTTTATAGTTTTTACCTTTCTTGCTGAAGGTTGCATAATTGCTCCCCGCACCTTCAAGGATAAAACCGTTAATCTTTTCGCCTCTTCCGAGTACTTTTGTCTTATGCTTATACATAACGGTTACTACGGTTGTATCTGGCGCATTATAAATCGCTAGAAGTTCAATATCTTTTATACTGTGCACCGGTACCTGTTTCTTTATTTTTTTAGGTGCAGGAGCATTATTGGGGGAAAGATTTACTCTATAGTAAAGTGATTTTCCAGCTACTTCTTCTGCCTGGTTAATACCCACAGAAGGAAGTATTTTTATCTCTACAGCAAACCAGATTAGCTTAACAATAAGTACAATGACGAGTAAAGTAAGAAGCCATTTAAGTAGCTGAGGACTAAAAAGATTTTTCATAAAACAATCCTTTCTTTCCCTTTTTTAACTGATGCTTCCATTTACCTGAACTTACTATTTTACTAAAATCAAGATGTACTTTATGCTCTAACAGATCAATCTTACCATCAAATGCTCCAAATGCTCCATGCGCGGAAACCATCACATACCGTGGAGACCAAATAGCATAGGAGAGTGTCAACTCATCTAAACTTGTTGGGAGCATACTGGCCAGTGATTTATCAATATTGATCTCTCGAACATGCAAATTATTATAGAAAAGCAAAGAGAAGAAAGAAGCTTTTTTAACATGAATCAGAGCAATTCCTTTTATATAAATAACCGCATCATCAATTTCAAAAGTAAAGAGTCCTTCTTCAATTTTATTTTCATTGATTTTGATACCCTGTAGAGCAAGCTCCTGTTCAAGTTTATAATAGAGATTTCTTTTAGGCATAAAAAGTACAAAAGCAAACCAGATAACAAAAAGGGCTATTAAAGCTTTTTTTACCACTTGCATTTGAACTCCATAGTATAAGTTGTATCTGATTTGGTAATATTCAATTCCATAATCTGCACTCCCAAACTCATCAATTTAGTCATTATTTTGTTAAGCTCTTTGGCAGTCAGACCAGTATAGCGAACCGTTAGCTTCTTACCTTTTTTACTCCATGTTACTTTAGACCCAGGTACAATCATTTTTAATTTATCGATCTTTTTGGAGAGTCCTTTGCCACCCCAAACCCTTTTAAGTGCAATAACTTTTTTAAAATCTCTAATTTCCTGTTTCATAACAAAAAGCTGTTCCGCCTGTGAAGAGATTTTGGCATTCTTGTAAAAAAAAGCACCCAACATCAATAAGAAAGAGAGTCCAACGAGCAATTCATTTCTGTAGCGATTCAAATTCATATATTACCCTCAATTACTACCATGCTATTGTCTTTGGTGTCTGTAACTTTAAAATTGGATTTCCTGGCAAGTGCTTTTACTTTCTGTGCAACTTTTGGATTATCACATGTGAAAGTTATCTTAAAATGTTTTTCATCCATATGGTATGAAGTAAGAATTACTCCTTTGAATATCATTGATGCCAGCGTTTTGACAATTTCTCTCTTTTTACGCTCTTTACTGTCTATTGTTTGATATTTGAGTGAAATATTTTCTCTTTGTATCTTGCTCTGCAGTACCGGATAGGCTGATAAAAGCTCCTGCATTTCATTCTTTTGTTTTTTCAGGCTTCGGCTATACTGCCACCCTTCAAAAAAGAAGATGCCCGCAAACATAATAAAAATTACCGTAAGTATAATTGCTTCTTTTCTACCAATAAACGTATTGCTGTTACCTGGTAGACTTATACCAGATTTTGGCATAAAATGCTCATCAAAATGGGCTAAATCATATTCTTTTGGAAGTGCTGATTTTGGTACAAGCACCACGACATCATCAACTGTTACAAGTGCTGCTTTATTATTGAGGACAAATGGTTGCAAAAAAGCCTGTTGTGCCTGCTGTGCAAAAAAAACTTTAGAAAGCTGTTCTTCTGAAATACCTTTTGTATCAAGAAAACTTTTTATCTCTTCAGGACTGTAGGCAATAAATACCCATACCTCTTTTTCCCGCCACACAAAATATTCATAGCTACGCTGTTCATCAAGAAGACCGTCAAAAAGTGAAGGGGCTATTCTCTTTGCCTGATAAAGATACTTGACAGGGAGTTCTTCTTTTTTCATGGTATAAAACTGCGGCGTAAGCATGATATTGACACGATGGTCAAGAGAGACATGTTCCATATCTCTATGTACAAGCAGCAACATTTTATTGCTTCCCATTAAATTCAAAATTTTTTACCTCTCCCTGACTGTCTATAAATGTAAATTCAAACTGTTCATCCTGATATACATAGTGTACACTGCATTTTGCTTCTTCGACAAACTCTTTTGCATAAAGTTTGTTATTATAGGTCTCTCCCATTTCTTCTACAAAATCCTTTAGCTTCATACTGCCTTCAATCCATTCTCCTTTGACCGTTTCCAAATCAATATTGAAAAGCAAGGCAATCAGTTCGGCAGAAAGATAGTCCCCATCTATACGGTTTCCTGTATCACCATATACAAAATATTTATTCCATGGAACCTTAGAGACCTTTTGATCATCTGTTTCAAACTGATATTGCTGAAGAATATTCTCAAATTGTTGAAACGATATAATACCATTTTTTTGCAAAAGTCTGTTACCCGGTGTCTGAACAAAAGATCTCTTCCCCTGCATTTCCTCTAAGAGCATCTCCTCCAATCTTTCGGGGTCTTCCAGGTTATAATTTTGTACAATTGAGCCAAAGAGATCTTGGGCAGTTTTAACTTGTTCAGCCATTTTTGGGTCATTCTCTCTACTAAGCCAATTAATGTTCACTCCATTGGCTCGGGGACGACACTGAAGTATTAGATTGAATCTTCCATCCGGAGAAGAGAGGGGTACCGGCATTAGATAAAGTGTTTTGAAAAGTGTTTTCTTATCTTTAAAATTTTTGATAACTTTTTTAGTATCTGCATAGTAAAGATCTCCCTGGATCAACGCTTTAGTCTCTACCGCCTCTTTTCTTACCTCATCAAAGTAGTTTAAAAGTATACCGGTCAATGCAATTAATACAGCCAGTACAGAAAGGGTAATAAGCAGAGCAAACCCTCTGCTATTTGGACTTTTTATAATGGTATACTGACAGGGTTTATTCATCTAAGAGCTCTATTAAAGTAAAATCGTTAAAATACGGTAGTCATTATACTAAGGAAAAATATGAAAAAGATAAAAACTGCCGATACACCAAGCTTCAGAAGAGGGTTTTCTCTTATAGAGCTTCTCATTGTTATTGTAATACTCGGCGGTCTTGTTGCCGTAGTGGCACCCGGACTGATGGATTCTGCCGATCAGGCAAAACGAGATACGGTCTGCCTTAAAATGAATGATATAGGCAAGAGACTTGATATGTTCAAACTTGATAACGGTGTCTACCCTGATACCGAAGAGGGACTTCAGGCGCTCCTGAGCAATCCTGATGAGGAAAAATATCCAAACTACAGAGCAAAACCCTACCTCAAAAAACTCCCCAAAGATTCATGGAAAACACCTTTTGTCTATATTAAAAAAGGCGATGACTTTGAACTGGTCAGTTTTGCTGCTGACAGAAAAGAGGGTGGAGAAGAGAACAATAGAGATATTTTCTACTCACAGTGTAACAAATAAGAGACAGTATGTTTTCTCTCTCCTCTGCAAGAAGTGCTTTCTCCCTTCTTGAGCTTCTTGTTACCATTGTAATCGTATCAATCGTTTATTTTCTGGGATTCAATGGTATAGAAAAAGAGAAGAAAACACCACAGACACTGACAGCTCTCAATCTTAAAACAACAATTGAGAACAGTGCATTTTTTACCGGAAGCGGTACGTTTCTCTGTGTTAACCACTGTAAAAGCTGTTATTTTCGCAATAATATCAATACTCCTTTTAAAGCATACGAAAACAAAATCGACCTAAGTGGAACGAAAACCTATACACTCGATTCTCAGGAATCTCTGCTTCAACAGGAAGAAGGACGTTACAGAGACAACAAAATCTGTCTTGTCATGAACTTCTACAAAAACGGCAGTTCTACACAGCTTATTTTGGAAAACCGGCACGGTATTTATTTTCTTCCTGCATTTTTTGGAGAAGCACAGAAGGTTGATTCTTTAGATGAAGCCCGAGAACTCTGGCTCAAAGACAGCAGACTTGCAGCAGGAAGCGGAGATTTCTATTGAAAAAAATACGACCGGCCTTTACCATCATTGAAATACTGATCTCAGTTATTATTATCTCTTTTTCTATTGTCTATGTTCTCAAGGTACACAGTCAAAACCATGCACAAATTGTCTATATTAGCGAACGCAACAAACTCTCTCTTCAAGATTCACTTTTTTTGACAAATGATGTACTCCGGTATCATAAAGAGAAAAAAAATGCCTACGAACTATTGAGAAAATACTTTAAAATAGATGATTTTAAGAGCCGAAAGATCCTTCAAAAAACAAATAGAGAATTTTTCATTCCCGAAACAGTAAAACTTACAGAAGATGAGGGAAGCGGACCCGCCGCTACGGTAGAAGAAATTAAACTTAAAGACAAATATTCTTCTACCTATTTTCACTTTCAAATAAATGGATTTTAACTACAAGCCTTTTTGTAATAACCATGAGACATCTGTAAAAATACGCTCTGCATTCTAATTCTTTTTATTCTACAATTCACAATATACAGCTAAAAAAGTTATAATATGACCATATAATAACAGGCAAGGACAGGCATAAACATGCTCTTCAAATATAAAGGTTTTGATAAAACAGGAAAACGGGTGAAGGGAACTGTGACTGCCGCTACAACAGAGGAAGCCGGACAGAAACTCCGTAGTCAGAATATCTACTATGAGTCTCTTTCTCCTACTAAAGAATTCTCTCTTGAAACCTTTTCCAAAAGACAGATGCCAGGAGAAATACTGGCAAATTTTTCCAAAGAGCTCTCCTCCTACCTTAACTCGGGAATGACTATTTTAACTGCCATTCGTCTAATGGAAAATCAACATGAGGGGGAGAAGAAGTATGTCTCTTTTCTAAATTCTCTCAAAACAATGATTGACGAGGGGAAATCACTCTACCATGCTCTCAATACACAAAAAGTCTATGCTTTGCCGGAATTTTTTGTTCAAAGTCTCAATATCGCCGGACAGAGCGGAAAGATGGTGGAAGTTCTGACAAATATGGGAAACTTTTTCTCTGCCCAGAACAAAGTCAAAAAACAGGTGAAAGGTGCCATGGTCTATCCTACAGTTATCTTTACCGTAGCGATTGCCATGACCTCTTTTCTTATTGCATTTGTAGTACCGAAAATTACGGAGATCTTTGAAGATACAAATCAGGAACTTCCTCCTATTACACAGTTTGTGCTTGGTATCAGTGATTTTTTGACTCATTACTATATTCATCTCATTATCGGTATTGTTCTTCTTATTTCTCTTTTTAAACTCTCATACAGCAAAATAGACAGCTTTCACCGATTTTGGGACGGACTGCTGCTCAAACTGCCTCTTATAGGGCCACTGATACAAAATCATGAATTGGGACGATTCTCCTATATTCTCTCTTTAATGCTTGGTTCCGGCGTTGCCTATGCACAGGCTGTCCAATTGGCAACTGCTTCTTTTGGCAATGCTAGACTCAAGGAACTTTTCGAAACAGCTTCGGTTAAGGTACTTGAAGGAAACAAACTCTCCAATGCCCTGCAAATGAGTAAAGGGATCAAGCTCAAACGGAACTTCATGCAATCGCTGGCACTGGGAGAAGAATCCAGTGAGGTTGCCAATATCTTAGATAATATTTCTCAACTTTATGCTGAAGAAAATGAAGACAAACTCAAACTGCTGCTGGGACTGTTAGAACCTTTTATGATGCTTTTTATCGGTACCGTGGTCGGAGTTATTGTCTCTGCCATGCTTCTGCCTATCTTTACCATGACCCAAGGCTTAAAATAGTATGATGCAACTCTGTAATTTTTATAAGGATACCCCATGATAAGAAAACTGACACTGGCTTCTTTCTGTGCTTCGGCTATACTTTATGCCGATACCCTGGGAGGAGAATTTTTCATCGGAATGTACAGCCACGCTCCCAGTGGTTATGCGTCCTATACTTCACCTGCTACACTGCCTGTCATTGGACAACCGGGTACCTCTGCCGATCTTGAAAATACCCTGCACTGGGATACAAATGAAGATATTTTCCTTAAAGCCTATATTGAACATCCGGTACCGTTACTGCCTAACATCAAAGTTGCTTTTACCCACTTGACACATGATGGTCAGGGAGAGGTTGGCAATGATTTTGTCTGGGGAGGGATACATATCCCCGCTTTGGGAACTATCGAGGACAGTCTGGATGTCAAAAAATATGACTTGACACTCTATTATGAACTCCTTGACAACTGGATAGAAGCTGATGTCGGTATTACACTGGGATATATGGATGGAGACATAGCAGTTACTGCATTAAGCGGTTTTTCCACCCTTCCCCAATTGACAAATACAGAATCTACAAACTTTTCTCTTTTTGTTCCGACACTCTATGGAAAAACACGCTTTAATATTCCCTCCACCGATATCTCTTTACAGTTTGAAGGAGATTTTTTCAGTTATGACGATACAACCTTCTATAACTATGAACTGAGTGCCCGATATACCTTCACCATGGGCCTTGGTATTGAAGCAGGATACAAAGCACTGCACCTTGACAGCAGCGACCTCGTAGACGGTCTTTTTGTTGATGTGGATTTTAACGGTCCCTATGCTGCAATAGTTTGGGATTTCTAATGGCAAAAAAACGATTTAGAGATGTCAAACAGGGAAAAGTGATAGCAGAAGAACCCCAGAAATCATCTGCAAAAAAACTTAAAAGAGCTTATGCCTCCAAAGGAAGCAAAGTCAAAGCATTTTTGACAGACTCTTTCATGCTGATGATGCCTATTATGTATGTGGTTGTCTATCTGGTAATGGGAAGCCTCCAGGAGTTTGCAGCACACAGAACACTGGGCTGGATTTATATTCTTGTTCCACTGGTCATCATACAGACTATTTTTATGTACAAAACAGGACAGACACCCGGTTACCGTGCCTATGAGATCACGCTGATTGATGAAAGTACCGGAGAAAAGCCTTCCTTGTTCATTGTTCTCTTCAGAAATGCAGCAGCCGTTCTCTCTCTCCTTACTGTTTTTGGATGGCTGCTGATGTTCTTTAGAAAAGATGCCAAAACACTGCATGATCTTCTCAGCAATACTGCCGTGATTTACAAAACTTCCAAAAAATGAATCAGCAGGTACGTTCAAAGTTTCTTTCTCCCCTGCTGGGAGCCTATTATTTCTTTTATTTTGCCGTAGTAGGTGTCTATGTTATCTTTATGCCCAAGGTGCTCATTGAGCTGGGTTACTCTACCGTAGAAGTAGGCATTGTGTATGCTGCTGCACCCTTTATGCGTTTTCTGCTCCCTTTTCTTTTTCGACATTATATAAAACTGACTAGCCGGGTCTATCTTCTTTCTCTTCTTTTGAGTTTTCTTGCCACTTTACTTTTCATGGGAACAGTCAGAAGTTTTGAACTTTACCTGACAGCAAATCTTCTTTTTGGTGCAGCAGTAGGCATTTCTCTTCCCTATGTTGAAACCATTGCTCTGGCTTCTCTAAGCAAAACTTCTTATGGAAGGGTCCGACTCTGGGGTTCATTGGGATTTATGGGTATTGCACTTTGGCTTGGGAAAGTACTTGAAGTACCTTTTGAAGCACTCTACTATCTGAGCGGCATAACTTTCCTGACACTGATTTTTGGGTCATTTTTAATAAAATATGATACAACTTCACACCCTTCTGCCCATGATGATGCTTCCTTTTCCCTCACAACATACTGGGCTTTCTGGGTTTCTGTTTTTCTCATGCAGGTTGGGTTTGGAGGATTCTATAACTTTTTTACCATTTATGAAACTTCTCATGGAATTTCTCTTGAAATGACAAGCTGGATGTGGAGTTTCGGTGTGATCTGTGAAATTGTAATGCTCTATTTTCAAGGGCCTCTCCTCCAGCGTAATCTGCTGAATATTTTACAGTTTGCCATCCTTGTTACTGCATTTAGATGGCTGATTCTCTACTTCTTCCCCGGTTCAATTGTATGGACATTTGCATCACAGTCACTACATGCTGTCTCTTTTGCCCTTTACCATACCGCAGCCATCAGTTATGTTTTTTCTCTCTATACCCAGAAAAAACTTGCACAGCAGTTTTTTCTGGGTATTGCATTTGGTTTGGGAGGTTCTGTCGGTGCACTTCTTTCCGGTCAGATTTACGGTGAGAAGATGTTTCTTGTTGAGGCAATGATTACCTTTTCGGCATTTGCCGTCTTATGGATACATCAAAAAAGAAAAGAGAGTCTTTTATGAAATATAAAATACCCGCTGTTATTTTTGCCGGAGGGAAAAGCACACGTATGGGAAAGGACAAGGCCCTGCTTCCCTTTGCAGGATACTCTTCACTGGCCCAGTACCAATACGAACGGCTTGGGCAGTTTTTTGAAACTGTCTACCTCTCGGCCAAAGCAGATAAATTTGACTTTGACGCAAGCCTCATTTCAGACAGGTATGAAATAAGTTCACCGCTTGCCGGTATCGTAACGGTTTTTGAAACACTGGATGTAGAAGAAGTTTTCATTCTCAGTGTCGATGCACCGTTTGTCAACGAGACAGTCATCAAAACACTGATAGAAAAGAGAGAAAAAGAGGATAATGCTGTTATTGCCAGAACCCCAAACGGACTGCAACCTCTTTGCGGTATTTACCGACGATCCATACTCCCTTTTGCCCAAAGATCCCTCCAAGAAGACAGACACAAACTGACACAGCTCTTAAAAGAGGCAAAAAGAAAATCTGTATTGTTTAAGGAAGAGGCTCTTTTTGCCAACCTCAATCACCCCTATGAATATGAAGAGGCCCTCAAATCTTTTAAACTGTAGTGCGCTTCTCCTCTTCAAGCATCTGCATCATCAGTTTTTTGGAGAAGAAAAGAAACTTTTCAAAAAGCGTACTGTGATACTTGTCTTTGTGATAGATCATTAAAAAATCTCTCTTGCAGTCAAAATTCTTTACTGCCACTTCAAAGAGTTTTTCATCTGCAATTTCATTTCGTACCGAAATTTTGGAAATACAGGTAAAACATTCACGATTCATAAGAATACTCTTGATTGATTCTGTATGCCCCAGTTCAAAAAAGATATTCAGATTGCTTACTTTATCTTTAATATAATTCAAAAATACTTCTCTTGTTCCTGACCCCTCTTCTCTGAGTACCCAGCGCTTATCTGCCAATTCATCAATATAACAGGGTGCAGACAATGCTTTGTTTGCCGTAACAACCACCAGCTCATCCACCCCGATTTTTTCTTTAATAATTTCAGACCCCGTCACAAGACCTTCAACAAAAGCAACATCAATCACCCCTGCCTGGATCATTTCAACGATCTCCTTGGTATTTCCCTCTTTCAACGTAATTTTCACATCAGGGTAGGAACTCATATAGCTACAGATAATTGAAGGCATCAGGTAATCCACGATTGTCGTACTTGCCCCCACACGGATCATCCCTTTGTTCTCAGAATTTTTAAACTCATACTCGATATCGGAAAGTTTTTTGAAAATCGGATCTATCTCCTTGTAAAAAGCGCGTCCGACTTCATTGAGTACCAATTTTTTATTGATCCTGTCAAAAACCGGACGACCCAAAATATTCTCCAGCTCCTTGATAGACATAGAGATTGCAGACTGGCTTAAATGCATCTCCTTGGCTACGTTTGTCAAGTGTCCTGAAGATACCACATTGAGAAATATTTCCATTTGTCTAAGCGTTAGTTTCATTGTCTCTCTTTTATATTCTAAAAAATTTATTAACTTATAGTATTAGATTGATTTGCTTATTGTATCAAAATTATAGTAGAATTCCCAAATAGTTATCAATATTTTTGAATTAAAAAAGGATTTATATGGCTTTCTCACCTGAAAACCGAAAAGGTACGATCAGTGGTATTCTTTTTGTTGCGATCTTCGCTGCCGGTGCTACCTATATCGCCGGTCTTGGACCCATTAAAGCACTGGGACTTTCCCCTCTTGTTATCGGTATTGTGATGGGTATTTTCTATGCCAATACCCTGCATAACCAAACTCCTGTAGAGTGGCACCCCGGAATCACTTTCTCCGGAAAGAAGATCCTCCGTTTCGCCATTGTACTCTACGGCTTCCGTATTACCTTCCAGCAAATTGCAGATGTAGGGATGGACGGCTTTCTTGTCTCTCTTATCATGCTCTCCTCAACCCTTATTTTAGGATCATGGGTAGGTTCAAAGATTTTCGGCATGGAGAAAGACACCTCCATTCTGACAGCCTCCGGTGCAGCAGTTTGTGGTGCAGCAGCAGTACTGGCTACAGAACCGGTACTTAAAGCAGAAGAGTACAAAACAGCCGTAGCTGTTTCTATGGTTGTTCTCTTTGGAACTATTTCCATGTTCCTCTACCCGGTACTCTATACAACGATTATTGAACATGCTTCAGGTTTTCTTCATATGACAGCCAGAGAGTTCGGTATCTATGTCGGCGGAACCATTCATGAAGTCGCACAGGTCGTTGCCGTTCCTGCTTCTGTTCCCGGTTCTCCAAAAGAGATGGCAGATGCCGCAGTGATCGTAAAAATGACCCGTGTTATTATGATCGCACCGATGCTCATCATCCTTGGTCTCTACCTTGCCTGGGATGCTAAAAGAGCCGGTGGAGAGAGAAATGAAAAAACAAAACTGGTCATTCCGTGGTTTGCCGTCTATTTCATTATGGTTGCAGGATTCAACTCTTTCCATTTGATCCCGCAAAACATTGTTGATGTCATTAATCAAATTGACACCTTCCTCTTGACCATGGCAATGACCGCCCTTGGTATGGGAACGATCTTCTCAAAATTCAAAGGCCTTGGTCTTGCTCCGGTCTATACGGCAGCAACCATGTTTGCATGGTTGGTCGTCGGAGGATTTGTCATCACAAAAGTCATTGTGGAATTCCTCTGATTTATTTGTGCAGCTCTTAACACGGAGTTGCACGCTATCTTCTATTTTCTTCTTCTGTAGCTAAGTGCTTCAAGCAAATCTTTTTTCTCTATTTTTTCATTTCCGTGCAGATCGGCAATGGTACGTCCTACCTTTTTGACAGAGGCAATACTTCTGTGGGAAAGAGCAAACTTTACGATGGCACCCTCAAGGATCTTTCCTGCATCTTCACTCAAGACACAATAGTGTTCTATTTCATCTTCCGCCAGCTTGCCGTTCAGTCTTTCCTGACCGCGTGCTTTCTGTCTTTTAAAAGCTTCTATCACCGCTTCATGCATCGCTTTGGATGAGATATCTCCACTATCACTGCTGCTTACCTCCTGCATCACCACAAAGAGGTCGATCCGGTCAAGAAAAGGATCAGACAGTCTGTTCTGATAGCGTTTTATCTCCACTTCCGAACAGCGGCAGCTTTTGGTTTTGGAAAGCAGATTTCCACAGGGACAGGGATTTTGGGCTGCCACAAACATAATATCTGCCGCATACTCTATTTTGGAATTGACCCTGGCAATATGCACCTTTTTATCCTGCAAAGGTTCACGCATTGCTTCCAGTACATTTTTTGAAAAATGGGGAATTTCATCAAAAAAAAGAATACCATAGTTCGCCAATGCCACTTCACCGATTTTTGCCTGTCCGGAACCCCCGCCAAAAATCGAAGCCGAAGTTGCCGTATGGTGCGGGCTTCTCATAGGACGTATTGCTTTAAAATCAGGCGTTTGTCCATCAAGAAACTGATGTTTTGCAATAGAAAGCAACTCCGTCTCGCTTACCGGAGGCAAAATATCTTTAAGCCGTTTGGCCACCATGCTCTTTCCGCATCCCGGATTACCCTCCATAAAGAAGTTATGCATACCTGCCGCAGCGATCAGGGCAGCCCTTTTGGCGATCAGCTGTCCTTTCACTTCGGCAAAATCACTCTCATACTTCTCTTCATAGTAGTATGGTATCCCCGCTATTGTAAAGCTGTCTGCATTATAGGAGAACTGTGCTATATTGGCTTTGAACTCTCCCTTTTTTACGAGTGATATTGCTTCGGAAAGTGTTTCAACTGCAATAAAATCTACTCCTGAGATATGACTTAGATAACCAATAGCCTCTTTGGGAACAATTGCTCTTTGAATCAAGCCCTGCTCTTTGAGGGAAAGAATAATCGGAAAGAGCAGGGAAGAACTCTTTACCCGTCCATCCAGCCCCAATTCACCAAAAACAAACAGTCCGTCTTCCTCAAAAGCCTTCTTGTTCAGTGCTACAAGCAGTGCAAGGGAAAGATCAAAATGTGTACCGTTCTTTTTGATGTCGCTGGGAGAAAGATTGACCGTTATCTTGAGAGGAGGAAATACAAATTCATTGGTCAGAAGTGCGGATTTCACACGCTCTTTGGCTTCCTGAATATCACTTGAAGCCAGACCGACCACGGAAAAACCGGGCAAGCCCTTGGTAAAAGTGGCCTCCACCTCTATGATCTTTGCATTGACCCCCTCAAGTGTCGCACAGGCCAAACGGTTCACAATGGCCGGCTGTTTCTCTTTCTGTTTGACTTTGACTTTTTTAGTTTCGGGTGGAAGCATACCACTATGTGTTTTTGCATTCATAGTGTCAGTATGACAGAAAATACAAAGAATGGATCAAAATATGTCATTTTGTCATATTTTTTAAATTTGGAATTATGAAAAAAAAGAAGATCTATATTTATTGAAAAAGCAGTGAAAAAGAGTCAGAAGGGTGTAGCGTGTGCCTGAGATTTCGAGACGTACATACAAGTACGCCGCAGAAATATCCGGTGCACTATGCGCGCTTATGCCTCTTTTAAACGCTTTTTCCACTCTTTTTCGAATTTTTTGCGCTTAATATAGGAAAGTTTTTCAATAAACACCTTCCCCTCCAGGTGGTCGATCTCATGCTGCATGGCAACAGCAAGAAAACCATCATCTTCAATGATATGTTTTTCACCATAACGGTCAAAATATTCGACTTTGACATGTTTGGCACGCTCAACATCTTCGTAGACACCCGGTACGGAAAGACACCCTTCCTGAAATTTCTCAGAACCGTCTTTTTCGACAATGACAGGATTGATCATCTCAAGGGTATTCTCTTTGGGCTGGTCATGCTCCCCCTCTTCTTCCAAAGGTACATTGATGATAAGTACCCGAAGATCTACACCTATCTGAATAGCCGCAAGACCTACACCGTTGCGGGCAACCATAGTGTCGTACATATCATCCAGAAGATCATGCAGTGCTCCATCAAAAGATTCAACCTCTCTGGAGATAAGCTTCAGTCTTTTATCGGGGTATATTACTATCTCTCTAACCATTAAAAACCTACCCGAATGACTTTGTGAGCACTTTGTCAATAAGACCGTATTCTACAGCCTCCTTGGCAGACATGAAATTGTCTCTCTCTGTATCTTTCTCGATCTGCTTTGCCTTCTTTCCGGTTTTCTCCGCAAGAATCTCATTGAGGGTATCTTTGAGTCTCTGTATCTCCTGAGCCTGTATCTGAATATCTGTAGACTGTCCCTGAGCACCGCCTGAAGGCTGGTGTATCATGATACGAGAATGCGGCAGCGCATAACGCTTTCCTTTGGTACCCGAAGCCAGCAAGAAAGCACCCATGGATGCTGCCTGACCAATACAAATAGTCACGATGTCCGGTTTGATATAGTTCATTGTATCGAACATACTCAAACCGGATGTGATCACACCACCGGGTGAGTTGATATAGAAATAGATATCTTTGTCCGGATCCTGTGCTTCAAGAAAAAGCAACTGTGCCACAATAGAAGAGGCAACCTGGTCATTGACCTCACCGCTCAGCATAATGATTCTGTCTTTGAGAAGCCGCGAATAGATATCGTAAGATCTTTCGCCTCTGCCGGTCTGTTCTACAACATAGGGGATATAACTCATAAATTGCCTTTATTATTAATAGATAGTAAAATGGATTGTTCTAATCGATTCAAATATACATTAAAAAAGTTAACAAAGTATCTGCCGGGGCAATAGGGGCCCCATGCAAAATTATTTATCCAAACCAAGCAGTTTGCCAAAAAGTTTATCTTCGATCATTCCCATCTTCACTGCCGGAAGAAGGTTGTTCTGCTGATAATATTCGATTACCTGCTGAGGGTCCTGGCCACTCATCATTGCTTCATAGTAAATTGCCTGTGATACTTCCTGATCATCAACATTTACTTCCTCTTTTTTGGCAAGTGCATCTACGATGAATGTTGCTTTTACAGAATTTTCAGCCTCTTCCCTTACCTCTTCTCTAAGCGCTTCCACTTTTTCCGGATTTTCTTTAAATTCGTTCAGTTCCTCTTCACTCATCTCTCTTGCTTTGGCATTGATCTTTGCATCAATTTCCTGCTCAACAATATTGTTTGGAAGTGCAAAGTCAAAATGTGCTACCAATGCTTCAATCAGTTTTGGTTTGAGCTCTTCGTTATATACTTTTGAAACCTTTTCATTCACAATCTGCTCTTTGAGTTTCTCTTTGAGTGTATCCAGTGTCGCTTTTTCATCCTGAAGCAGTTTTTGAGCCAGTTCATCATTCAGTTCCGGTATTACCTGCTCCTGAATTTCATGCAGTTTTACTTTAAACTCTGCTTCTT
>Ga0256843_1000813_pt1 | contig 25709 bp, 31 predicted proteins | sample AlvinellametaG_FD_191572 | JGI IMG/M metagenome (GOLD analysis project Ga0256843, IMG submission 191572) | Pompeii worm associated microbial communities from hydrothermal vent at the East Pacific Rise, Pacific Ocean - Alvinella | ecosystem: Host-associated > Annelida > Integument > Unclassified ... | reverse complement strand
AAAAAAAAAAGACCCAAAAAAGTATAGTAGAATAATCAAAAGAGATTATAACGAAGAAGATGTTGATGAAGTTGCACTTTTACATATAAAAGATAGTGCAAAATATGTGCATGACCTAAGAAGAGAAAAAAGAGTATGATTTTTATAGATACTTGTATTATTATTGATTATATAAATGGTAAACTTGAAATATCTAACGATGAAAAAGCTACGCTTTATATAAACTCTATTGTAGAAAATGAGATAATAGTCGGAGCAAAAAACAAACGAAGATTTAGCCACTACCAATAAAAAGATTTCAGGCTTTCCTATGTTGGATATAGACCAAGATATTATGGATTTATCAACAAAACTCCTCAATCAATATACACTCTCTCATGGTATGACAATTTATGATGCTAAAGCCTCACTTCCTTATAATTCATCTATAATTTTTGTATCATCTAGGAAATAGTAAGCAGGAGCCTCTATTTTTTCCAATACTTTAGTTTTTGACTCCTCATTATATACAACTCTAAATAGTTTTGCATAGATTATATTTGGCTCAAATTTATACTCATCTATGTTTGCATTGAATTTTTTTACTAGATAATCAGCTACTAAAGAGTCACAAACATTACTATAATAATCTTTTGCAAGTAAATCAAAGTTACTTAAATCTTTTGAGCAGTCAAAATATCCTAACTTTAAATCTGTATCATCATCTGTTTCTATTCTAAATAGAAAATTACCATGTTCTACTCTTAGATATAGTGTATCTCCAATTTCTGAGCTATCTATTAGTTCACCAATATCATCAAGTGGCAAATTTATTAGCTCAAAATTATCTAAAGTTAGCTCTTTTTCCTCTTCTTCATCTTGTTGGATAGATAGATATTCAATCTCTTCAGGATTAATAACCTTGCACTGTTTTATATCACAACTTAAATCTATCTCTGAACTTTGAGCATAAGCATCCAACTCTTCAAAAGCTGATTCGATATCTGACTTTTCATTTAAGTCATTTAAATTAAAATCAAACTCTTCTAAATCTCCAATATTTGTAAATGTAATTTTAGAACCACCACCTTCAATATTAATATAACGCATTATAAATTCCTTTTTTTAGATGTATAGTATCATATTTTAGTGAATGAAGATTGACACTTTAGTAGCAAAGGTGAGTTTGCTTTTAATATCTATTTAAATAAAATTATAGTAACCTCTGTTACTGTAACCTCTGTTACAATAAATCAAAAAGGTTACTCAATGAAGTTTTATAACCGAGAAAAAGAGCTAAAAAATCTAAAAAAGATAGAAGAAGCCTCCAAAGAGTCAGCCAAGATGACTATTATTGTAGGTCGTAGAAGAATTGGCAAAACAACACTTATCAAAGAGGCTTATCCTCAAAAGCTCTACTTTTTTGTCTCTAAAAAAGATGAAGCCTTGCTTTGTGAAGAGTTTACTAAGATAGTACAACAGCAGTTAGAGGTTAAGATATTTGGTAATATTAAAAGTTTTAAAGAGCTATTTGAGTATCTAATGGAACTATCTGTTAGAGTTCATTTTACACTTATAATAGATGAGTTTCAAGAGTTTTTGAGTATCAATAAATCTATCTATTCAGATATGCAAAATATTTGGGATAGTTATAAAGATAGAAGTCAAATGAATTTGGTTCTTAGTGGGTCTATCTATTCACTTATGAAGAGAATTTTTGAAGATAGAAAAGAGCCTCTATTTGGTAGGGCTAACAATAAAATGGAGTTAAAGGCTTTTATGGTTACTACTCTAAAAGAGATTTTAGAAGATTACTCTCCTCATTTTACTAATGATGATTTACTCTCTTTTTATATCCTAACAGGTGGAGTTGCAAAATATGTAGAGATATTTGTAGATGCTAGGGCTTTTACTCTATCAGAACAGTTAGATTTGATATTTGATGACTATTCTCTATTTTTGGAAGAGGGTAAAAATCTTTTAATTGAGGAGTTTGGAAAGGAATATACTACATATTTTTCTATTCTTTCACTTATTGCTTCATCTAAAACCTCAAGAAAAGAGATAGAGTCTATTTTAGAGAAAAATATTGGAGGCTATCTTGAAAAACTAGAAAAAGAGTATAAGATTATCAAAAAAGTAAAACCAATTTTTGCAAAAGAGGGAAGTAGAACTCTAAAGTATGAGATTATAGATAACTTTTTTAATTTTTGGTTTAGGTTTATATATAAATATAGAAGTGCTATTGAGCTAGAAAACTATGAGTATGTTAAAAATATTGTCAAAAGAGATTATGAGACATATAGTGGTTACTTTTTGGAAAAATATTTTAGAGAAAAACTAAGAGTTAGCTATGAGTATTCAACTATTGGTAACTATTGGGAGAGAGGTAATCAAAACGAGATAGATATAGTAGCACTCAATGAAGAGAAAAAGATAATGCTTATAGCAGAAGTTAAGAGAAATCCTAAAAAGATAGATTTGTATAAATTAAAACAAAAAGCTTCTAAATTAGTTGCAAAATATAAAAATTATAAAGTTGAGTATAGAGGGTTTTCCCTAGAAGATATGTAAGCCTAATAACCTTTTTGCTAAAATTTCACTACTTTAAATCTTTAGGATGATTATGACAAGAGAGTATATATTTACAAGTGAATCGGTAACTGAGGGTCATCCTGATAAGATGGCTGACCAAATTAGTGATGCTATTTTAGACTATATTATAGCTAGAGATAAAAATGCAAGAGTAGCTTGTGAGACGGTGCTTACTACAGGGATTTGTTTGATTGCTGGTGAGCTGAAAACAGATATATATGCACCTATGCAGGATATTGCTAGAGAGGTGATTAGAGAGATTGGTTATACTGATGCCTCTTTTGGGTTTGATTATAGAAGTGCAGGAATACTTAATGCAATAGGTGAACAGAGTATAGATATAAATCAAGGTGTAGATAAAAGAAATGGTGAGCTAGGAGCAGGAGACCAAGGGTTGATGTTTGGTTATGCTTGTGATGAGACACCAGAGCTTATGCCTTTGGCTATATCTTTGGCTCATAAGATTACAGCAAAACTATCTGAAGTGCGAAAAAATGAAACAGTACCATTTTTGAGACCTGATGGAAAAGCACAAGTAAGTGTAAAATATATTGATGGTAAACCTGTAGCTATTGATACTATTGTAGTCTCTGCTCAACATGATGAGAATATATCTCAAGAGGTTCTTAGAGATGCTATTATTACAGAGGTTATCAAAGAGGTTCTTCCCAAGGAGTTTATATCTGATGATATTACTTATCATATCAATCCTACAGGTAGATTTGTAATAGGTGGTCCCCAAGGTGATGCTGGGTTAACAGGTAGAAAAATAATAGTCGATACATATGGTGGTAGTTGTCCTCATGGAGGTGGTGCATTTTCAGGCAAAGACCCCACAAAAGTGGATAGAAGTGGGGCTTATATGGCTAGATATATTGCCAAAAATTTGGTATCTGCTGGTGTTAGTAAGAGATTGACTATACAGTTAGCTTATGCTATTGGTGTAGTTGAGCCTATATCCATTATGGTAGATACACATGGTGAAAGTAGTATAGATAATCTAAATATAGTAAGATGTATAAAAGAGCTTTTTGATTTATCTCCTGCAGGAATTATTAAAGAGTTAGATTTATTGAGACCTATATATAAGAAAACAGCTTCATATGGTCATTTTGGTAGAGAAGATATGGGCTTTTTTTGGGAGAGACTTAACCGTGTAGATGAGATAAAAAGCTACTTTGATATCGAAAAAAAGTAGTTAATTTTAACAATTAAAGGGTTATTTAATTATCTTTTGATATAGTTTTGAGTAACTTAAAATTAGGAGAACAATATGGCAGTAATTATTACAGATATTTGTATTAACTGTGCAGCTTGTATTGACGAATGTCCAGTAGAAGCTATTGTAGATGAGGATGATAATCCAACAGGTGAAGAGATTTACTATGTTTATCCAGATAAATGTGTAGAGTGTGTTGACCACTTTGATGTTCCAGCTTGTGCTGAAGCATGTCCAACTGAGGGTTGTATCCAGTGGGGTGACTGTGTTGAAGGTATGCCTTGTTCTGAAAATAGAGGCGAAAAAGGCGAACCAGTTATCGAAGACTAGTTCTATTTTGGGTACCCACTACGGGTACCTCTATAATAATTTATAATTTTTTCACTTAATTTTTTTTTCTTTAATCCACTTTTTTATAAAAAAGCTTTTTCTCATTAAGTTTTAGGTAGTATTCCACTCTAAAATAGAATGTATAGTGTATAGGCACTATCATAAATGGAGCAAATACCGATGGAACAAACATTATCAATTATTAAGCCTGATGCAGTAGCTAAAAATGTAATAGGTCAAATTTTGGCTAGATTTGAGTCAGCAGGACTTAGAATTGCAGCAACAAAAAAGATTCAACTATCTCGTGAGGATGCAGAGGCGTTTTATGCAGTACACTCAGAGAGACCTTTTTTCAATGACCTTGTAGAGTTTATGATTAGTGGACCTGTTGTTGTAAGCGTATTAGAGGGTGAGAATGCAATGGCAAAAAATAGAGAGCTTATGGGTGCAACAAATCCAAAAGAGGCAGAAGCTGGTACAATTAGAGCTGATTTTGCTGATAGTATTGATGCTAATGCAGTTCATGGAAGTGACTCTTTAGAAAATGCTGAAATTGAGATTAACTTTTTCTTTGCACAAAGAGAGATTGTTTAATCTAAACTATGAAAATAGTTTTTGATAAGGTAGGACATACTGAAAAACCATTTGAGGTAGATATTCAAAATGTCACTTTAAAAGGTATTTTGGTAAAAAGAGGTTATCATCGAGTTGCTTTAGAGGCAGAGTTAGAGGGTAGTGTAGAGCTAGTATGTGATAGATGTGCAGATGTATATCAAGAAAATATATGCTCACCTCTAAATTTGACTCTAACTGATGAGGTTATAGAGACTGAAGATGATTTAGATATAATCGAATTTATAGATGGTGTTATTGATTTGGATTTTATAGTCCAGAGTGAGATAGCATCCATAGAAAACTCATATCATACTTGTAAAAAATGTGAAAATGATATGGGTGAATTTGAAAAAGAATTTTAAAAAATACAAAGGATGAAAAATGGCAGTACCAAAGAGACGAGTAAGTAAAACTAGAGCAGCAAAAAGAAGAACACACTACAAAATTACACTTCCAAGACCTGTAAAAGATGAAGATGGAACATGGAGAATGCCTCACCATATGAATATGACAACTGGCGAATATAATACAAAAAAAGCATAATAAGCAGTTTCTATGATTAGGATTGCAATAGATGCAATGGGTGGGGACTTTGGTCCTGAACCTATTATAGAGGGTGTCATACAAGCACTTGATGAAAAAAACTTCTTGCCTATACTTGTAGGTGATAGAGAACAGATACTACACCACCTACCTCAATACTATTTAGAGCAAGTTGAGATAATAGAAGCCTCAGATATTATATCTATGAGTGATTCAGCAACACAAGCTTTGAAACGAAAAGAGTCATCGATATACAAAGCTGTTGAACTGGTTCGTGAAAAAAAAGCTGATGCTGTTGTCTCAGCTGGACATAGTGGTGCTACTATGGCTTTGGCTACTCTAAGAATAGGCAGATTACCACATATATCTAAACCAGCACTTGCTACTATTATGCCAAGCTTGTCTCCTGTGGCTAATACTTTACTATTAGATGTTGGGGCAGTAACTGATTGTACTCCCAAAAATCTATATGAGTTTGCTATTATGGGTGAGGTTTATGCTCAAAAGGTTTTAGGACTTAGAAAACCATCTGTTGGACTTTTGGCAAACGGTGAAGAGGATAGCAAAGGGAATGCACTAACCAAAGAGGCATTTAAGCTTATGAAAAATGGTGTACCTGGCTTTAAGGGTAATGTTGAGGGTAGTGATATCTTTAATGGTTCTGTTGATGTTGTTGTATGTGATGGATATACAGGAAATATCGCCCTAAAAGCTAGTGAGGGTGTAGCTTCAACTATTTTTGCTTTGATGAAAACACAGATAAGAAAATCAATCCCTGCTAAGATTGGGGCATTGCTTATGAAGAAAAAAGTGTTTACTAAACTCAAAAATAAAGTTGATTATGCAGAATATGGTGGTGCCCCTTTACTTGGGGTGAATGGTTGTGCTATTATTTCACACGGAAAAAGTAACGCAAAGGCTATTAAAAATGCCATTTTCCAAGCTATAGCTTATAGTGATTCTGGTGTAAATAGTGCCATAGAAGAGTTACTGATTAAAAATAACGAATAAGGTTGACAATGTACGCAAAATTTCACTCTATTGGGGCATTTGTACCCTCGAAGATATTGAGTAATGAAGATTTAGAAAAGATGGTAGATACAAGTGATGAGTGGATATTAAAGCGTACAGGTATCAAAGAGAGACGAATAGCAGATGATAATGAAGTGACTAGCGATATGGCTACAAAAGCTTCAAATATAGCTATAAAAAGAGCAGGATTAAATAAAGAGGATATAGATTTAATAGTTTGTGCCACTGTTACTCCTGATTACTTTAATATGCCATCAACTGCTTGTGTAGTTGCTGATAAAATAGGCATCAAAAATGTTCAAGCATTTGATATCAGTGCTGCTTGTAGTGGATTTGTTTATGCTCTTAGTGTTGCAAAAGCATTTATAGAGTCTGGTATGAAAAAACATGTATTGATAATTGGTGCAGAGAAGTTTTCATCTATTGTAGATTATACAGATAGAGCTACATGTATTCTATTTGGTGATGGTGCAGGTGCTGCTGTTATTTCTGCTACAGATAATAAAGATGAAGCGATAATAGATGTTCATGCTAGTGCAGATGGAAGTTATGCTGACTTTTTGGTTACTCCAGCCCCTGGTAGCGTTCATCCTGTCTCTCAAAAGGTTATAGATGAGGGATTAAACTTTGTTCAGATGAAAGGTAATGAGACTTTTAAATTAGCAGTAAAAACACTTACAAAAGATGTTAAAGATATTTTGGCAGAAAATAATATAGAGTCAAAAGATATTCCTCATTTTGTTCCACATCAAGCCAATTATCGTATTATAAAAGCTGTAGGTGATGCTTTAAAGATGACTGAGGAGCAAGTTGTAGTAACTGTAGGAAAATATGGAAATACCTCAGCAGCTTCTATTCCTATGGCAATTAATGATATTTATGAATCTGGAAGACTTAAAAGAGGAGAGTTAATGTTACTTGACACTTTTGGTGGAGGTCTTACTTGGGCTAGTGCTTTGCTTCCTTTTGCAGGAGATAGCTTTAAAGAGTAGTAGATAGTTATTTGATTTTGATACTATTTTAAGAGTTTTGGAGATATAGAATATAGTTAATTTGTGTATATAAAAGCTTGATTTATAATAGTTTTAATACTATTTTAACAAGTTTCATACTACAATTTGCATATAAAAACAAAAAGGATGCCGATGTTAGCAGAATATAGAGATGAGATTTCTGAACTTAAGCAGAGCAATGCACATTTTGCAAAAATTTTTCATGAACATAATGAACTTGACCAAAAGGTTTTAGATGCAGAAGAGGGTAGAGTTCCAATGAGTGATGTAGAGATAGAGGTTCTAAAAAAGAAAAAGCTTCTACTCAAAGATGAAATGCTCATGATGATATTAAAACATAAAAAACAAGAAGCATAATCTATAAAACATCCTATAAAACTATAGGATGTTACTAATTTATCCACTTTTTCTCCTATATTTTATCTTATTAATACTTTTTTTATATTATAATTGCACTATATAAACTTAATATAATTTTAAACTCAGGATATAATATGATATATAAAGATTTACTAAAAAAAACCGTTGAATATTATGATTCGTCCTTAATAGCACTAATATTATCTTTTGTTACTATTCCATCTTTTTGGTATATATCACATGGTAATATATCATGGGTTGTCTCTTGTACTGTACTTTGGGCATTGGGTGTATTTATGATTTTTCAGCCTATGATTCGTTATATATTTCCCTATTTAATTACCCAAGTAGGAACTATATCTCTGACTTTTATATTGGCTATTATATCTATCTTTTTAAATACAACTGTGATTATGCTTCTATTGCCTCAGGAGGATATCAAGATAGTTTTAAATAACACTCTATTTAGTAGCTCTATTAGTAATCTATTTATATTTTTGTGGTTTTATATAATTATTGCAGGGACTTTACTATCTGGTTTGAATTTTTATATGAAAATCAAACCTACAAATATCTTAAGTAAGCTCTCCTCTAAACTTGTTATGCCTAAAAATATGTTTGTATATTTTACTGAGATAGGATTAGTGTTTATTTTGCCTATTGCTTTATTATTTTGGACAGATATTACATATAGTTTTAGGGTTTTATTGGGGATTATCTCTATTGGTACTGGGTTAATGATTTATATACATAGGCTCAATATAGAAAATAGTAATATCAGATTATCTGCTATAGCCATATATTCAGCTATGGTTCTTATGGTCAATGGAATTGTTATTGGTAGCGTGGGGTTAGATAGAATTCCCGATACAAATATCAAAGCTAGAATTGCTCAAAATAAGGTTATGTTAGATTTAGCAGCAAAAGATATAAAATACCCAACATTTCAGTTAAACAAAAATCCAAAAAACGGAACTACAACAGTATATCAAATATTAGCATCTATCCCACAAATAGGGCTACATATAGGACATAAAGTAGCTACTATCCCAAATAGGGCTATAGTTATCAAATCAACAGATACTCACTATACAATATCAGACCAATACAATAACAAAAGGCTTATAACTTTGGATAGATAAGATATAATTATGTATGAATTATTTTAAAGAACTTAACCTCCCACAAAATCTACTTGAAAACCTATCTCTATTAGGTTTTGAGCAGATGACTCCTATCCAACAAAAGGCTATCCCATATATCATTGAGGGCAAAGATATTATTGCAAAAGCAAAAACAGGTTCAGGTAAAACTTTGGCTTTCTCTTTGCCTCTTGTTTTAAAGATAGAGCCAAAACAGAAACAACCACAAGCCCTAATAATAGCACCAACTAGAGAGTTATCTCAACAGATAGCAGGTGAACTTAAAAATCTATCCAGATATAAACCAGATACAAAAATAGTAACACTATATGGAGGAGAGCCTCTCAGCCCACAAGCAACCTCATTAGAGAGTGGTGCTGATATAGTAGTAGGAACACCAGGGCGACTACTCGACCATATATCAAGAGGAACTATAGATTTATCTAATATCAAAACTCTAATAGTAGATGAGGCTGATAGGATGTTAGATATGGGATTTGATAGAGATATCTTGAAAATTGTCTCAAATCTACCACAAAATAGACAAAACCTACTATTTTCAGCCACATATCCCAATAATATAGAAAAACTAGCATCAAAAATATTGAAAAATCCTATCAATATAGAGATAAAAAATGATAAAAAAGACAATAATATAGAAGAGATAGCCTTTCAAACCAATAACAAAGATAGAACTCTCATAGATATAATACAATCTTTTCAACCCAATATTGCTCTGATATTTTGTGCTACAAAGGTAAAAACTGTTGAGTTATCAGATATGCTACATAACAAAGGGTTTGATATAGCAACTCTAAATGGAGATTTAGAACAGTATCAAAGAGAGGAGATGTTAATACAGTTTAGTAATGGCTCTTTGCCTATTATGGTAGCTACTGATTTAGCTGCTAGAGGTTTGGATATCAATGGGATTGATATTGTTATTAACTATGATATACCTATGAAACCACAAGAGTATATCCACCGTATAGGTAGAACAGCAAGAGCTGAAGCTAAAGGTTTAGCTATATCAATATGTGATAGCTATGACAAAGAGAAGCTAAAAAGTATCAGACCATCTATAGATATAAAAGATGCAAAAGAGCTAACTCCAGATAGAAACTTTTTTTTACAGGGAAAATACCAAACTCTATCTATAGATGGAGGCAAAAAGAAAAAACTAAGAGCAGGAGATATACTAGGTACTCTATGCAAAGAGATAGGATTAGATGCCAAAGATATAGGCAAAATCAATATATCAGACAGATATAGCTTTGTAGCTATAGATAAATCTGTAATAAAAAAAGCCTACGATGGTCTCAAAAATGGCAAAATAAAAAAGAGAAAATTTAGAGTTTGGTGGTTATAAATTTTCTCGAAAATTCGGAATATAAGCTCGGATTTTTCGGAATAAAGCTATAATAATTTCGGAAAGGATATAAAATGATAGAGAGAAAACTACTACCTATTATATTGGAAATGTTGGAAATTTTTAGAATAGTTGCTATTAATGGTCCTAGACAATCGGGAAAAACTACACTTCAAAAGCTTGTTGCTAAAAAAAAAGGAATAAAATATTATACATTTGATGATGAACAGACTCTTCAAACAGCATCTAATGACCCAATAGGATTTATAGAGTTTATTTCCAAAGACAATGTTGCTATAGATGAAGTTCAGATGATACCATCTGTAATCCCTGCTATAAAAATGGTCGTTGATGAGAAAAATAGAAAAGGAATGTTTCTACTAACAGGTTCATCTGATATGTTTAAAAATAGTAAAATCAAAGAGTCTTTAGCAGGAAGATTAGCAAGTTTTAATCTTTTTCCTCTCTCATATAGTGAGATAAATGGAAAATCTATAAATATTATAGATAAATTTTTCTCTAAATCTTTTAATAATTTTGAAGATAATTTTGAAGATATCTCTAATCTTGATGTAACTAATGCTGTATTAAGAGGTGGTTATCCCGAGGTATATCAACTCCCTTTTAGAGCTAGAAAAGCATGGTTTGAATTTTATATCAAAGCTAGAATTTCAAAAGATATAGCAACTATTGAGAATATTGAGCTTTCAAAACTAAAAGAGATAGATAGACTCCTTAGAGCTTTATCTGCTCAAATAGGTTCTATCGTAAATTATAAAAAAATCTCAAATAGTGTTGCTATTAGTGATAAAAGTGTAGCAAAATATATACAAATTTTAGAAGCACTTTATATTATTAAATTAGTTCCATCTTTTGCCAATAATCAACTAAAAAGAGTCATCAAAAGCCCAAAGATACAATTTATTGATACGGGATTAGCTAGTATATTACTCAATATTGATGTAGAAGGAGCCATGACAAAACAGGGTGAATTTTATGGTAATTTAGTAGAAAGTTTTGTATATAGTGAGTTGATTAAACATCAATCTTGGGCAGAAATATCGACTAATATCTATCACTATAGAGATGGAGATAAAAAAGAGGTTGATTTTGTTTTAGAAGCAAGTGATGGTAGAGTTATTGCTATAGAGGTAAAATCTGGCTCAAAAATTAAAAAAGAGTATTTTTATGGATTAGTTACTCTTGCTAGAACATTAAAAGAGAAATCTTTTAAAGGTATTTTACTATATGGAGGAAATCAAGTTCTTCCTTATAAGGTAGAAGAGTATCAATTCTGGGCTATTCCATTAAAAGTTTTTCTTTAAACAAAAAGATTATATTACTCTTCTCTCTATATCTTTAGATAGTTGAGTAGTAAGTTCATAAGATATAGTACCTATCTGTTTGCTACTACTTAGGGCATTATCCATGATACACACCTCAGCTTTATCTGTTTGGAGTGATATATAATCCATCGAAACCCTACCCAATATAGGTAAACCCTCTGCTGTAATAAATGGCTTAAAACTATTTGACCTCATCCATCCATCGCCATATCCTAAATCATAGGTGGAAATTGTCATATCATTTGTGCTAATATATGTTCCTCCATATCCTACTCTACTACCTTTTTTGATTTTTCTAGTTGATACTCTTTTTGCCCAAAGTGATAGTACTGGTTTTAACTCTAAAGCATTATAAACAGTTGGTAGTTCATTATAACCATAAGCCCCAATTCCTAGACGGATTAAATCTTCACTCTTGCAATTTAATCTCAACGCTGTAGCAGAGTTAAAAGAGTGAAACCTAATATCTCTAAACCCTGCAACGGCTACTCTATTTTTGATGGACTCAAACTGTTTTTGTTGCCAAAATAGTTCACTGCTTAACTCATCTGCACTACGATTATGTGTTAACACCCCTTTGAGTTTTAGCTTTTGTTTGGTTATTAATCCAAGTGCATACTCCAACTCATTCATAGAGATACCATTTCGGTGCATTCCTGTATCTACTTTTAACTCTACGGTTGAGCCTTTTTGAGCTAAGAAAATATCTTCTAAGCTATTTAATACAAACGAGCAACTCTTATCAACTACTGCTTTATCACCCAAAATTAATATATTATTAAAATAGTCTCTTATTTCTCTTGCTTCATTATAGTCTCTCACAACAGCCTGAGTCAACCCAAATTCAGATGATAGTCTAGCCATAATCCCCAAACCATGACCATAAGCGTTATCTTTTAGTACTATTGCTATCTTCTCTTTGGAGTTACATTTTTTAGTAAACTGCTCCAAATTATAAAAAAAGTGTTCTTTATTTATCTTTATAAATGCCATGTGTAATTATAGCCTAATATCTTTTGCAGATATACTTATTAACTCTTTAAAAAGATTTTTTAAATTTTTATTAGTTATACTGATAAGGGAGTTTAGTTTATTTTGAAAAATAAGCGTTTTTTTTTGTTAAAAGGAGTATATGATATGTATAGTCAAAAGCAGATAATTAAAATTCTTTTATGGATTGTTGCATTACAATTAATTCTATTTTTACTCTATTATTTATATATTAAATTTATAAATATACCAAATAACTCTTATATCACTCCATCTTCACATGTTCTAACTAATCAAGTCACACCTAAAGTCAAAAAGAAATCTCTTCCTACTTCTATAAATTTTACAGAAGAGATAAAATGTGAATTAACGCAAAAAAAGTTATTAGAAAAACTTAAAAGAGTTTCTCCTAAATCTGTAAAAGATATTGTTTCAATAGATAATAAATTTGTGAAACCAATTTTATATACAAAATCTGTTCCATTAGCATCTCTAAGTATAGAAGAGAAAAAACAGAAATTTATAGATATGATAGTGCCATCTATATTAGTTGCCAAACAACAGCTCAAATATGAAAGAGAAAAGGTAGCAAAACTAATCCTACAAAAAGATATATCCGACAAAGACAAAGAGTGGTTAGCTCAAAAGAGAAAAAAATTTCAGGCACTAAATAACTATGAGCTATATGACAAAATGGAGTCTCATCCAACAAGTATCATAATAGCCCAAGCTATTTTAGAGAGTGGTTGGGGTACTTCAAGATTTTTTCAAAAAGCCAATAATGTATTTGGGATTTGGTCATTTAATAGTAAAGAGAAGAGAATATCAGCAACCAAAAAAAGAGGAGAGAAGACAATCTATCTAAAAAAATATCAAAATATGGAAGCCTCTATATATGATTATCTACTCACGCTATCTAAAAAAGATGCCTATAAAGAGTTTAGAGAAGAGAGATTAAAAACCCAAGACCCATATAGACTTGCTGATTATCTTATAAAATACTCAGAAGATGGAAAAAAATATACAAAAAAACTAAAAGATATGATAAAATCCAATAAATTAGCTATCTATGATAAGTATGAATTAGATTTATAAAGAGTTTAAAATGAGATATTTCCCACCAGAGTGGCATAAACAAAGAGCTATTCTTATGGCTTTCCCACATGTCAATACTGATTGGGCTGATAATTTAAATTCAGCTCTGACACCATTTGTCCGTATTGCACAAGCTATAGCTTATAAAGAGCCTGTATATATCATATGTGACAATAGAGAAGATATATCTAATCTATTTTGTTACACTACCAATATGAGTTTTATAGAGATACCAACTAATGATACTTGGTGTAGAGATTATGGATATATATCTATTATAGAGGATAATGAGGTGAAACTTCTGGATTTCCAATTTGACGGTTGGGGTGGTAAGTTTGAATCAACTTTAGATAATAGAGTAAACAGAACCCTATACCAAAAAGGATATTTAGGAACAACCCCTTTAGAGTCTATAGACTTTGTGCTAGAGGGTGGCTCTATAGAGTCTAATGGAGATGGAGTTTTACTAACAACTACAAAATGTCTATGCAATCCAAATAGAAATGGAGGACTAAGTAAAATAGAAGTAGAGAAAAAACTCAAAGAGTATCTAGGAGTTCAAAAGGTTTTATGGTTAGATTATGGGTATCTAGTTGGAGATGATACAGATAGTCATATAGATACTTTGGCTAGATTTGTATCATCTGATACTATTGTATATGTGCAGTGTTTAGATAAAGAGGATGAACACTACAATGAACTAAAAGAGATGGAAAAACAACTCAAAACATTTAGGGATATAGATGATAAACCATTTAATCTAATCCCTCTACCAATGCCAACAGCAAAATATGATAGAGAGAATAACCGTTTACCTGCTACTTATGCCAATTTTTTAATAACAAACTATGCACTTATATACCCAACATATAGTGTCAAAGAGGACAAGATAGCTCATGATATTTTTAAAAAACTTTTTCCAAATATGGAGATAATACCTATTGAGTGTAGTCGATTGATAGAACAAGGTGGTAGTCTGCACTGCTCTACTATGCAAATTTTATAACTAAAAATATTTATTTAGGTTGAAAATTGTTATTTTTCAACCCCCAAAATTTTGAGTCCAATATATTCCATACTCGCTATCTGGATTAACTACAATAGCTATACCAACCTCTTTATATTTAGAATTCATAATATTAGCACAGTGAGCTGGACTATTTAGCCAAGCTTCCATAACTTCATCTATACTTTGTTGACCACCTGCTATATTTTCACCTACTATATTATAATTGAGATAACCATTAGACTCTATTCTCTCAAAAAATAGACTTCTTCTACCTTTATCATAGCCAGTGATATCATACTCTGTTCCAGAACCTTCATGTGCAAAGGTATTACTATAAGCTAAATCATTACTATGCTCATAAGCTGAATTGTATAACTCATCATTTAAACTCAAAGGTTGACTAGGTCCTACTAGACCTAAACCATCATGACAATCTCTAACCTCACTACGAGCACGATTGATAGCTATTAAAATATCCTCTTGGAGAGGTTTCTCGAAGTTATCAATACTTTTAGTAGTAGTTGAAGATTGTTCAGCACATCCAACAAATAAAATCGCCACCAAAGTTATAAGTAAATCAGTTTTTAACATAATCAATCCTTTTTTGTTATTAACAGTATAACACAATTAAATTTAAATATTATTTAATATTTTTAAACATTTCATAATGTTTTATAAAAATTTGCTAAAATATGATTATGAAAGTAGCACTAATACAACAAAAATTTTATAAAAATAAAAAAGATACAGTAGAAAAGACGATTGAGTATATAAAAGAGGCTTCAGAAAATGAAGCCAAACTCATTATACTCCAAGAGCTTCACCAAGGGGAGTATTTTTGTCAAAGTGAAGATACCAAATTTTTTGAGTATGCCTCTAGTTATCAAGAGGATATTAAATTTTGGTCATCTATAGCCAAAAAGTATAGTATAGTCTTGGTTACTTCACTATTTGAACAACGCACAGCAGGGCTTTACCACAACACAGCCGTTGTATTTGACAAAGATGGCTCCATGGCAGGGAAATATAGAAAAATGCACATTCCAGATGACCCTGGATTTTATGAGAAGTTCTATTTTACAGAGGGTGATTTAGGGTTTGAGCCAATAGATACATCTGTTGGCAGACTTGGAGTTTTGATATGTTGGGACCAATGGTTTCCTGAAGCTGCTAGAGCTATGGCTTTAAGAGGAGCTGATATGTTAATATACCCTACAGCTATAGGTTGGTTTGATAGTGACCCAACAGAGGAGAAAAATAGACAATTAGATAGTTGGATAACAATTCAACGCTCTCATGCAATAGCCAATGGTATTCCTGTTTTATCATGTAACCGTGTAGGGTTTGAAAAAGATAGCTCTGGAGTTCTTGATGGTATTAGATTTTGGGGAAATAGCTTTATATGTGACCCCCAAGGAGAGCTAATAGCTCATGCTAACCATCAAAATGAGACCATACTATATGCTCATATAGATAAAAAAAGAACCAAAGAGGTTAGAGATATTTGGCCATTTTTTAGAGATAGGAGAATTGATAGTTATCAAGATTTGCTTAAGAGATATTGCCACTGAGCATCTCTATAATCGGCTTTGCTAATTTTAGAGCTTTACTTCTATGTGATATACTTTTTTTGATATTATCATCTAACTCTCCTAGAGTCTTATCAAATCCATAAGGGATAAATATAGGGTCATACCCAAATCCATTATCTCCTATAGGGGTATCTATCACCTCTCCATACATCCAACCATGTACACTATACTCTCCATATCTACTAACTATAGCAATAGATGCTGTATAGTAAGCTGGAGTTTTTTTAACACCTTTTGCTTTTAGATTATCTATAAGTTTATTTAGATTATCTTTATCAGAAGCATTCTCTCCTGCATATCTAGCAGAGTATATATTAGGCTCCCCTCCAAGGGCTGGTACAGAGATACCACTATCATCTGAGATTACTATATATTTATCTCCTAGTTTTTCAAAAATAGCTCTAGCTTTTATTAGAGCATTCTCTTTGAAACTATCTCCATCTTCTACTATCTCTATATCTCCAAGTAGCTCTGTAAATGGCACAACTTTACTTTTGCACATTTGATTGAACTCTTTTAATTTGCCTTTGTTTTTTGTAGCTAATACGATTTTCATAATATAGTTATCCCTTATGCTACTATCTTCTCATAAGAGGCGATTAGCATACTCTCAATATTTAGATGGTAGTCCAAATCTTCCCACTCTATCCCTGTATTTAGACATATTAGTTTATAGTTTCTTATTTGAGATAGTGTTGCTTCTTGTAATGGTTTATACCAACTAAGAGGTGTTGATATAATTCTATCATCTTCTAATTTTACATGTAAATAGGTATCATCAAAATGTACCTCTTTTCCTCTAATTAAACCACTCATCCCAAATCCTTTCAAACTCTTCTTTATGCTCTTTTACTATTTTTAGAGCCATTTTTAAATCTTTTGGTTTTAAATAGTCTTGAACAACTCTTAGGTTCTCTAGTTCTACTTTTGCAAATCCATTACTATTCATAATATGAATATGTTTTGGCTCATGTTCATTTGCATAAAAAAAGAATTTAAAACCATTCTGATTTAATAAGGTCGGCAAACTTTTTCCTTAGATATATTTCAAAAGAGTATATCATATAAAAACTTTCCTATTTTTTAACAGCTAAAACTATTTTGATAAATAAATTAACCTTCCATTTATCTTTTAGGAATATAATAGGAGAAATTTTATCCTATTGGAGATATAAAGATGATTAAAAAGGTTTTACCACTAAGTCTAATTGTTGCTTTGCGATTTTTTGGGCTTTTTATAGTTTTGTCTGTTTTATCAAGCTATGCAAAAGAGCTACCAGGTGGAACAGCATTTCTTGCAGGTATTGCACTAGGAGGATATGCACTAACTCAAGCTGTACTTCAAGTACCTTTTGGTGTTATGAGTGATAAGTTTGGAAGAAAAAAGACTCTACTATTTGGACTTCTCTTGTTTGCATTTGGTTCATTTATCGCTGGTATGGCTGATAATATCTATACTCTGCTTCTTGGGCGATTTCTTCAAGGTGCTGGAGCTATTGGTAGTGTAGTAACGGCTATGATAGCTGACCAAGTAAGAGAAGATGAGAGAGGTCATGCTATGGCTATTATGGGTATGACTATAGCTATGAGTTTTGCAGCAGCTATGATAATCGGTCCTATAGTTGCAGGGATTTATAGTGTTAGTACTCTATTTTGGATGACTGGTGTTTTGGCTTTAATTGCTTTAGTTATACTATTTACGGCTGTGCCTGAGCCTCCACATATAGAGCATCACTATTCAGAAGAAGAGGCAAAAATAGGTTCTGTATTTAAAGATAAAGATTTAGTTAGAATGTATATTACATTTCTATTTCATAGCTCTACTATGGCTATTGCATTTTTTATTATTCCTATGCTTTTGAGCAATAAATTTGGTATGGAGAAGATGGAGTATTGGAAAGTCTATCTTCCTGCTGTTATCTTTGGAATTCTAGCTATGGCACCAGCTGCTATTTTAGGTGAAAAATATGGCAAAGGAAAAGAGGTTTTTATAGCCTCTGTTCTATTTATCATTGCTTCATTTGCTCTTATGGGATTTAGTAGTAGTTTTTGGCTTTTTGCTGTTGGGGCTACATTTTTCTTTATAGGGTTTAATATGTTTGAACCACTTTTGCAGAGCTTTGTAAGCAAATTTGCAAAGGTTCATCAAAAGGGTGCTGCACTAGGTGTTGCTAATACATTTGCTTATGTTGGAATATTCCTTGGTGGTGCTATTGGTGGATGGCTATATGGACACTATCAAGAGAGAGGAGTAGCTATTGCTGTTATTATTCTATCTATATTTTGGATAGCATGGATAGTTAGTATGAGAAATCCAGCACTTAGAGAAAACCTATTTCTTTCAACTGATATTTTTAAAGAAGAGAAACTACCAAATCTAAAAGGAGTAGAGGGGATTAATGACTTTTATACCAATAAAACAGAGAAAACTATGGTTATAAAGTATGAAAAAGAGATAATAGATGAGGATACTATTAGAGGGTTATTAAGTTAATTAGTTTTATTTTTTTCTTATAATTTAAGAGCAAAAAGAGTATTATAAGTAAAAAGGAGATTTTATCATGTATAAAATTGTCGTTTTTATAATAATCACGCTGCTCTTTAATGCTTGTACAACTACTCAAAATATAGAAGAGTCCAATCTCACTAAAATAGGAGAACATAAATCAACTCAAAAGAAAGCTTTACTTGTAGGAGTAAGTAACTATAGTCCTTATACTATGAATTTACCAGGGATTAGTAGTGATATAAATAGAGTCAAAGAGACTCTTGGTAAATGGGGATTTGATATTGAGGTACTATACAACCAAGATAGTATAAAATTGGAAGAGTATTTAAAAAAGTATAAAAATAGTCTGAAGCCAAATGATATATTTGTATTTTTTTATAGTGGTCATGGCTCTTATACTGAGGATTTAAACGGTGATGAAGAGGATGGTAAAGATGAAACTATAGTTCTCAGTAATGGTAGTGATGATATGCACTTTTTGGATGATGATTTATATTACTACTTTAGCCATATTAAAGCCAAAAAATTAATTATGTTTGACTCTTGTTTTAGTGGAACAGCGTTTAAGACTTTGACTGCGAATTTTATTCCAAAGACTATATCTGCAAAATTTATAAATAAAATTCTCTCAAAAGGAGTTAAAGGTGATGATAAGATAGAGGGCGAGTATGTGGTGTTATCTGCTGCACAAGATAATGAGGAATCACTAGCAACGGGAGATGGTAGTCTATTTACCAAATCTCTCATAACTTATCTAAATCAACCAGATGGCATAGATAATACATTTCAAAATTTAAAAGATGGTATAACAAAAGAGATTGTTGATATATGTCAAATAGCAGATGTACCAGCTCATCATCCTAAATTATCAACATCTAAAGAGGAGCTAAAAAATACAACAGTCAAACAATATTTGGAGTTGTGATGAAGAAGATATTTATAGCTATCTTGCCTTTTGTGATATATGCAAAAGAGCTTCCATTGATAGAGTGTAATAGTAATGCTATAGATATAGATAAATTGAAATCAGAAAGGCTTATCTCCCCTTATGCTCAGGGAAGTGAGTTCTATTTTAAAGTTGGAGATAAAATCACAAGAGTTTTTATAGATGAAAAGCCGAGAATATCACAAATATCTAAAGATTTACTCAATCTAATTCAATCTAGTATGTTTATAATATTTAGTAGTAAATCTTTGGATGAAAATAACTCTATAAAAGAGTGTGTATTATATAAACAGAGTTTCAAAAGAGCATCTGTTCAGCTTTTGACTATAGATAATAAAAATAACTCAGCACTATATAATTTCAAAGTAGGAGATATAGAACATCTATATCTAAGTAGTGACATACCCATAACAAATATCAAAAAGTTATCATACAATCAAGATACACAAACACTCTATGAAAAAGAGGAACCATCATCACTTTATCTAGGGGTTAACTATAAATTAGGAGATATATATACCAACTACCCTATAGATGAATTTTATAATGATTTATCGCTAAAAGCAATGATAAAAGTATCAGATAAACCAACAGAGTCTATGGGGTTGGGTGTAGGATATCATCTCACAGATGGTATAGAGATTTTTATGGCAAAAGTATGGACAAAATATTCAAATATAGAGACAAAAGGTTCAGGTTATACACCAACAACAACCTATGGTTTTAGTTTTGATTTAAATAGAGTTTTAGAGTGGCTTCAAAGTCAAAAACTATAACGGCAGATATATCTTATCCACTAGTTCATTATACTCACTAATGGCCTCACTATCTATAGTAATACCACCTCCACTTTTATAATATAACTTTGACTCTTTTTCTTCTATAAATCTAATCATAACAGCAGAGTATAGATTTTCTCCATCAAAAACACCAAAAACTCCTGTATAAAAATCTCTCTCATAATCCTCTATAGTCTCAATAATCTCTACTGTTTTTCTCTTAGGTGTTCCTGTAATGGAACCTGCTGGGAGTATCTTTTGGAGTATCTCTCCTAGATTATCTCTCCAATTCTTTTTTAATTTAGCTGTAATTTTAGAACTAACCTGTAGTAGCTCTTTCTCTCCTGCTTTGATTTTATCTATATATCTAAATCTCTCTACTTTCACATCTCTAGCAACCATACCCAAATCATTTCTCATCAAATCAACTATCATAATATGTTCTGCCATCTCTTTACTATTTGAGAGTATCTTCTCTTTTGCATTTGGGATATGAGCCTCTATAGTTCCTTTCATAGGATAGGTAGAGATGGTATTCCCCTCTATCTCTATAAACTTCTCAGGAGAGAAACAGATAAATTTGTCTTTGAAATATAGTTTATATTTTGCTTTTGCATATAAAAATATCTCTTTTAGAGATAGATTTGTCTCTATAGGAGTTTTGAATGTGAGATTTAACAGATAGGTATTCCCCGATTTTATCTCCTCTATTACTCTATCTAATTCACTTTTATAGCTTTTGAAATCTATCGGATACTTTTTTAGATAGTAGCTTTTCTTTATTGGAATTTTTGGATAGTTTCTATATTTATCTATTTTGAAAAATATATTATCAGGTAATTTATGTAACGGCTTGACAAAAATTTTACTTTTGTCATATGAGATTACAAAGAGAAAAGGGGTTCTCTCTTTGGCAAGTGTTGTAATCTGCTCCATTAACTATCAAGTAATAGACATTTGAGTATAGCCATACGAACAAAAACACCGTTTTTAACTTGTTCCAAGACTTTACATCTGTTATCTTCTAGCATCTCGTTAGATATATCAATATTTCTCATCACAGGTCCTGGGTGAAGTAGAAGTATATCTCTATCTTTCATTCTCTCTTTTGTGATACAGTACTCTTTTGCATACTCATCATAATCTTCAAATATAGGTGCTTTGTGTCTCTCTAATTGAGCTCGTAGAGACATAATAACATCTACACTATCTATAATATCATCAAGCTTTTCATATTTCGGTAAATCCATGTCAGGCATAAATGGTTTTGGAGCAACAAGAACTATATTCATTCCCATTCTTTTAAATAATCGAATACCAGAACTAGCTACGCGAGAGCTGATAATATCTCCCACTATAGCAATAGTTTTTCCTCTCACATCACCAAACTGTTCTAACATAGTGAAATAATCAAGAAGTGCTTGAGTAGGGTGAGCATAACTTCCTGCACCTGCATTTATGACTGTAGTAAGTCCTTTGTCTGCTAATTTTTGAGGAGTATTGTTATACTCATGTCTAATAATAACACCATCAGGCTCCATAGCACATAGATTAGCAAAAGTATCGCTTAGACTCTCACCTTTGTTTGTAGAGCTTTTGGATGGGTCGAGATGAACTACACTAGCACCAAGCCTTTTGGCTGCTACTTCAAATGAACTTCTAGTTCGTGTTGAGCTTTCAAAAAATAGTGTAATGAGTAGCTTATCTCTCAGAAGTGCATTTGGCATCTGCTTTTTAAATCTTTTTGCATCTTTTATTATATTTTGTATCTGTTTATCGCTTAAATCATTGGTATCTACTAGATGTTGCATGAAATCCCTTTCTTATTTTTGTGATTATAACAAATAGATATTAAGAGTATAGAAATTATGAAATAAACTATTTTAAACTATAACTTTTATGTATAAAATTTATTTAATCTTGATTTTTGATACAAAAGTATAATTTTAAGCAAAAGAGAACAATTAAATCACTATACCTGATTATTATAGAAAAAATTATAAATTAAAGTGTTACCAAAGGTTACTAATGTATAATATGGTTACACTTTTAAAATTAGGATTGATATTGCACAATATTACACTTATACTCTTGGGTGCAGGTTCGGCATCAAGGTTTAAACTACCTCCTAAAAAGCAATGGATATGGAGTGGAGAGAAGCCTTTATGGTTACAAGTAGCTGATGAATTTCAGACTATAGAACAGTTTCAAAGTACCATAATAGTATCATCCAGAGATGATATTCAAAGTATGTCAAATTTTGCAAATTACAAATTTATAGAGGGTGGAGATAGCAGACAAGCTTCTTTGAAAAAAGCTTTAGAACATGTTTCAACACCTTTTGTTTTGGTCTCAGATATTGCTCGATGTTGTCTCGATAAAGAGATGATAAAAAGAGTAATCTTAGCAAAAAAGAACAAAAGTTGTGTAGTTCCTACACTTAAGGTTGTAGATACTATATACTACAAAAACTCTCCAATTAATCGAGAAGAAGCAAAAATCATTCAAACTCCTCAACTATCAGATACAGCTGTTTTAAAAAAAGCACTAGATAGTGATATGGAGTTTACAGATGATAGCTCAGCAGTAGCTTCAATAGGAGGAGAGATAATATTTGTAGAGGGTTCATCAAAAGCTCATAAGCTAACTACTATAGAAGATTTGAGTAAGCTCTCTTGTCTAAAGAGACCATCTACTAGAGCGATGGTAGGTTTTGGAATAGATATTCACCCTTTTGAAGATGGCAAAAAGATGTTTTTGTGTGGAGTGGAGATAGACTCACCATTTGGCTTTAAAGCTCATAGTGATGGGGATGTAGCAATCCATGCTCTTATAGATGCACTACTTGGTGCATCTGGACTTGGTGATATTGGAGAATTTTATCCTGATACAGATAGTGAGTATAAGGGTGTAGACTCAACCAAACTTTTAAAAGATACGGTAGATAGATTGAATAGTTTAGGGTATGTTATTGGCAATGTGGATTTGTCTATTATAGCTCAAACTCCAAGATTGCTCAATTACAAAAAAAAGATGAGATTTAATCTATCAGAACTATTAAATATAAGACCAAACCTAGTCAATATAAAAGCTACTACAGCAGAGAAACTTGGTTGGATTGGACGCAAAGAGGGGGTGGCCGTGGAGGCTGTTGCAACATTATATTATTACGATTGGACAGAACAATGAAGATAACAATTATAGAAAATGAACTATATTTAGCTCAAAGTATAGCTACAAAGCTTAATCAGTCAGGGTATGAGACAGAGATATTCTCTTCTATCAAAGAGGCGATGAGTTCTAGCTCAGGGGATGCATATCTGCTATCAACTAATTTACCAGGACAGAATTTTAATCCTTTGATTACTAAATATAGAGAGAAGATTATTATTTTGATGGTTAGTTATATCAACAATGATACTGTAGCAGCACCACTTAAGCTTGGAGCCAATGATTATATAGTCAAGCCTTTTATGATAGAGGAGCTTCAAAGAAAGATTGAACACTATAAAGAGTATCAGACTCTCAAAAAGTATAAAAATCTCTATAAAGAATATACTGAGTATCTTCTAAATGATATTAATATAGGCGATGAGTTAGATAAGATTACAACTCCTGTTGTTATCTTTACTAACTATATCAAACTAGTGGATAAGTTGGCATTTAAATATGCTCAAAAACATGATAGAGTTTTAGTTTTTGTACCACTAGCTATGAAGAACTGGAAAGAGAAGATAGAGAATGCAAATCCTAGGCATATTCTCTATATCTCAGAGCTACAAGTACTCAAAAAGGCAGAGAGAGACCAGCTGTTTGAGTTGTTAGATAGGCGAGAGTTTATAATCTCAACTACAACAGATATAGAGACTCCTTATCCAAAACTAGAGATAAATACAGATAACAAACTTTATGACCAAAATGAGATTTTAACTATTGATGATTATGTTAAGTTTATTGTAAATAGTTTTCAATATCAATTTCCTGATACGGAGCTATCTAAAAAGTTAGGTATCTCTAGGAAAAGTCTATGGGAAAAAAGGAAAAAATATGGCATCTTCAAGAAAAAATAGAGAACTCCATATAGATGCTGAGGCACTATCTACTCTAGCATTAGTACAAGAGGGTTTAATCGCACCTGTGACAAAACTAATGAACAAAGAGGAGGCATTAGAGGTCAATAGAACCAAAATGTACAAAGATGTTCCATATCCATTTGCTTTTGTACTCTCTCCTAGTGGTACAAAAAATCAAGAGGTACTCAAAAATGCTCAAAAAGGTGATGTGCTAGATTTGGTTAATGAGGGCAAAGTAGTAGGAGAGCTAACTGTTGATGAGACTTTTAAGATGGATATAGACGAGAGATTAACATCTATTTTCGGAACAGCTGACCCATCTCACCCTGGAGTTAAAGAGACTTTACCTAGACTAGGTGAAATAGCAGTAAGTGGAGATTATCATGTAGAGTATCCTCTTATATCAAGCAGTATTAAAAAGGTAAAACAGCAAATAAAAGAGCAACAGGCAAAAAATGTCTCTGGTTTTATGCTATATGCTAACCCTCTAAATAGGTCTCATGAGAGAATGCTTAGACAAATTCTTGACCACTCTGATATGGTTGTACTATTTTTGTTGAAACCTTTTCACTCAAATGGGTTAAGATATGATATTCGATATGAGGCTATCAATAGTTTTATTGAGAATTTTTTACCTCAAAATAGAGTAATAGTAGTTCCATTAGAGAACTCATATATATTTGCTGGGTATAATGAACTAGTACTGGATGCATTAGTAGCTAAAAACTATGGATGTAATCAGTTAGTAATTACAAAAAATCATACAAGATTAGGCTCATTTTATGATAAAAATCAGCTTAACTCTATATTTGATAACTCAAAAGGTATTAAGCTAAAGATATCAACTGTGGACCACTATGTCTATTGTAATAAATGCAGGACTCTAGTAAGTACAAGTACATGTCCACATGGTCAACATCATCATATTCACTACCATTCAGAGTCGATTATGAAGTTGATTAAGGCAGGGATTATGCCACCTAGTATATTGGTTAGAAGAGAGGTTTCTGCCTCTGTGCTTAGTACTCTATATCCTGATAGATTTGAAAATATCCAAGAGCTTTATGATGCTTTGGTTCCTAATGAGGGGTTAATGGAGGAGCATACAGAAGAGGATTTTTATGTCAAACTTATGGATTTATACCAAACAACCTCTCTAACATAAGCAATCCT
>Ga0256843_1000812_pt1 | contig 25711 bp, 25 predicted proteins | sample AlvinellametaG_FD_191572 | JGI IMG/M metagenome (GOLD analysis project Ga0256843, IMG submission 191572) | Pompeii worm associated microbial communities from hydrothermal vent at the East Pacific Rise, Pacific Ocean - Alvinella | ecosystem: Host-associated > Annelida > Integument > Unclassified ... | reverse complement strand
TTAAGGTAGGCGAGGGTGATCCGCTGGGACAGATCAAAGAGAAAAACTACGCCCAAAAATACCGAGCCGACTACGACGAGATCTATCTAATCGGCATCACTTTTGATCCGAGCAAGCGCAATATCAAGGCGTTTGAATGGGAGATTCAGGCCAACCCGTAGATCTCCCGGTAGCGTGTCAGCGCGTATCGATCGCTCATGCCGGCAATATAGTCGGCGATAACGCGACTCTTTTTCTCCTTCTCCAGTCGCGCCTTGAAATCGCTTGGCAAAAGGTTGATATCTTCATCCAACGCTGTATAGAGTTTGCGAATACACTCTTTACCCGCGTGCATTTTGCTTACAATCCGCTCATGCCGGTAGAGCTTTTGCATCAAAATCTTCTTAAGCGTTTTAATCTCTTTACGCAAACTCTCCTCAAAACGGATCGGCGCGGGCTCAACGGCGTCGAAGGTTTTGCACCGTACTTTGGGCTCTTTGGGCAGGTGAGGCCGACTGGCGGCGATCAATTCGGTCACCAGGTAGCTGATCAGCATTCCCACGAAACGGTAGCGGTGCAGTTTGGTGCCCCGCTTTAACCCCTCTTTTCGTACCGCCGCATCAATGCGGCTTGCCAACGGGTTTTGCAAAATATCCTCAAAAGTAATCAACCCGTACTGGATACCGTCATCAATATCGTGACTGATATAGGCGATCTCGTCGGCGCAATCAACGATCATCGCCTCCAGCGAGGGGTGTCTATCCAGCGCGAAAACCTCCTCGTACCACGCGCCCAAAAAAGGTTTGCGGTAGGGATAAGAGTGCTTCAAAATCCCCTCCAGCGTGGCGAAAGTGAGATTGAGCCCGTCAAAGGGGGCATAACGTTTCTCCAGACGGGTAACGACCCGGAAAGATTGAAAATTGTGCTCAAATCCGTTGGCACTGCCGCTCTTTTTCAGACACTCATCCAGTGTATCGCCGCCCACGTGGCCAAAAGGGGTATGCCCAAGGTCATGTGCCAAGGCGACGGTTTCGGCCAGCGCCTCGTGACACCCGAGTGCGTTGGCCACGGCCCGGGCGATCTGGCTCACTTCCAAAGAGTGGGTCAGGCGGGTACGGAAGTAATCTCCCTCGTGATTGATAAAAACCTGCGTCTTGTACTCCAGCCTGCGGAAGGAGCTGGTATGGATTACCCTGTCCCTGTCCCTGGCGAAGGGATCTCTGAAATCGGCAATGGCGGGGTGGAAACGATCGGTACAGTTCATAAGCTACCTTTGACTATAATAAGATAATTTTAGCCAAAAAGGGGTGAGCGATGAAAGTGACGCTTTTGCACCATACACCGCTGGAGGTGTGCGCCCACGCCATCCGCACCTGCTGGCAGAGTTTTGACAAAAGCGACGGCGGGGGCGAGAAGGATAGAGAGCTGATCGATAGGGTAGGCAACAAATTCAAACACGCCTCCACCCTTGAACATCTGGTCTATACTTTCTATATTCAAGGCATCAGCCGCGCCTTACTTCAAGAACTCGCCCGCCACCGCATGGCGAGTCTTAGCGTCAAAAGTACCCGCTACACCCTCAAAGAGCTCAAAGAGGAAACCCCTTTTGATCCCGCCGATTTAAAGCGGGCCGAAAAATATATTGTTCTTACCGACAATGCCCTGGTTAACGAAATGGGTATCAAGGCCCTGGAGAACCTGCGACTGCTACTGACTGCCGGCATCGCCAACGACAAGGCCAAATACGCTCTCCCCGAATGTTACAAAACCGAGCTTACATGGACACTCAACGCCCGAAGCCTGCAAAATTTTTTGGAACTTCGCAGTGACAAAGCGGCTTTGTGGGAGATTCGCCAGCTGGCCCTGGCCGTCTATAACGCCCTGCCCGACGAGCACAGATACCTCTTTAGCGTCAAAACCTACGACTGACGCAATCGCTGGGCGTGGGTAATGGCCACCGCCATGGCGTCGGTGATATCCAGCGGCTTGATCTCCTTTTGAATCCCCAAAATCCGTTTGACCATAAAGGCCACCTGCTCCTTGGCCGCCTTGCCGTTGCCGGTGAGCGCCTTCTTGACCTGCAGGGGCGTATATTCGGCGAAGTTACCGTGCTCTTGTAAAATCTTCAGGCTCAAAGCCCCCCGAAACTGGGCCAGTTTGAGCACCGTTTTGGGGTTAAAGGCAAAAAAGATATCCTCTATAGCCACCTCATCGACCCGATGGCTCTTTAAAATCAGATCCAGCCCTTCCACCAATTCCATAATCTGATATTGAAGCTCTTTTTCCTTAATACGTATCAGTCCCGCCTCTACCAACAAAACCTTCCGCCCCTCTTTTTTGACAATAGCGTACCCGCAATTCCGACTGCCCGGATCGATTCCCAATATGTTCAACCGTTCACCTCTTTTTTCACAGGGTGAATAAAATTTTTCTCACCCTTTTCTAATCTCATTTTAACGTATCGCCGATAAAATTACTCAAGTTATTCACACCATTTATTCACAGGTTGAAAATGCTCATTGATCAAATTTATGAACTCCTTTCCCAGGAGATCTCCCAGGCCGAATTTGACCGCTATATCAAACAGCTTCAGTATGATGAAGAGGGCTCACGCTCGGATATGGCCCTTTTTTACGCGCCCAACCCCCTGATAGCCCGTTGGGTCAAGACCCGTTACGGCGCCAAACTGGCCCATCTTTTTGAGATCAAAACGGGAATCAAACCCCAAATTATGATCGAAATCAAAAGCGCCGTCTCCCAAAAGCGCGCCCACACGGCAATAGAAACCGCCCAAAAACCGACCGCCAAAAGCACCATTCTCAACCCCTCCTACACCTTTGACAGCTTTGTGGTAGGCAGTTCCAACCAATTTGCCTATACCGCCGCCCTCAGAGTCGCCGAAAAACCGGGAGAACAGTACAACCCGCTTTTTATCTACGGCGGGGCGGGTTTGGGTAAAACCCACCTGCTTCACGCCATCGGCAACTTCAATCTGGCACGGGGCAAACAGGTTATTTTTACCTCCCTTGAACAGTTCATGAACCAATTTACCCACCACCTGCGCAACCACACCATGGACCGCTTCAGGGACAAATTCAGAAATTGCGATATTTTGCTTCTTGATGACATTCAATTTTTAAGTCGCAAAGAGGAGACCCAAAAAGAGCTCTTTCACACCTTCAACGAGCTTCACGGCGCGGGCAAACAGATTGTCATGACCTCCGATCAACATCCCAAGAAGATCGCGGGACTCGAAGAGCGCCTTAGAAGCCGCTTCGAGTGGGGGCTTATCGCCGATATCCAACCCCCCGAACTGGAGACCAAAATCGCCATCATCAAGAAAAAGTGTGAGCTTAACGGTATTCAGCTCGATAACGACATCGTCAACTACATCGCCGCGCACATGGGCAACAATATCCGGGAGATAGAAGGGATCATCATTCAGCTCAACGCTTTCGCCAATATGATGAACCAGACCATTACCCTCGATTTTGCTAAAAACGTCATCAAAAACCAGCTCAAAGAACGGAGTGAAAATATCACCATCGACGATATTGTCAAAGTGGTCTCCAAAGAGCTTAATATCAAACCCAGCGAGATCAAGAGCAAAAACCGCGCCCGAAAAATCGTTGAAGCCAGACGGATTGTGATCTACCTGGCCCGTACTCTCACCCCCAACTCCATGCCCAGTCTCGCGCAATATTTCGGCATGAAAGACCATACCGCTGTCAGCCACGCCATGAAAAAGATCAATGAAATGTTGGATAAAGATGAAACATTCAAGGCCAAAATTGAGGAGTTACAGCACAAAATCAGCGCCCAAAGCCTCGATTGAGATACAACTCTCCCCTTTGAGAGAAAAAAAAAGATATAATAAATAGTTGTGAAAGAGGTGAAAATTCCATCGGCGCGCTTTACCCATTGCAAGCGCCGTTATCATGGCGTTAACCGGCGTTTTTCACAAAAACACGCCACGCTACTGGTACTACTAAAGAAGAATACAATTTAAGGAGCAACCGCATGAGACTTTCCGTGGCCAAAAGTACCCTTGAATCTTTGTTGATCAACCTTCAGCCTTTCCTGGAAAAACGGGACGTAACCCAGATTACCTCCCATGTGCTCTTAACCGCTTCCAACGGCAAACTGATCGCCAAAGCGACCGACCATGAAATCGGTCTGACCATTCAGACCGAACACGTAAACATCCAACTTGACGGGCAAGCCACGGCCAACGGAAAGAAACTGCTTGATATTATTCGTATTCTCAAAGAGAGTGACATCACCCTTGAGACAGTCGAAGAGACCTTGCATATCACCCAGCAAAACTCCAAATTCAAACTGCCCATGTTCAATCGGCTTGACTTTCCCTCTTTTCCCCAGGAAGAGGGATTGCCCTCTATCGCTATCGATTCAGCCCGATTGATTCAGATGTTTAAAAAGGTCTCTCCCGCCATCGATACCAACAACCCCAAACATGAGCTCAACGGCGCGCTTTTAAATATCAAAGAGAATGAGATTGACGTCGTAGGTACCGACACACGGCGTCTGGCTATCGGTAAAATTCCCAATGCCAGTAACGCCACTTTGTCCATGATTATCCCCAAAAAAGCGATTATGGAGATTCAAAAACTCTTTTTTGACCAAATCGCCATTCATTATGACGATACCAATCTCATCATCACCACACCCGATTACTACTTCTTTACCCGACTCATCGGCGGCAAATACCCCGATTATGAGCGCATCATTCCCAAAAGCGTCAAACACTCTTTTACGCTTCCCAAAAACGCCATTGTCGAAGCGATCAAACAGATCACCATTATCTCCCAAGAAATTAGAATGGTGTTTGATACCAATACCATAACCTTCCGCTCACTGGGAGAAGAGAACTCCGAGGCGATGACGGAAATTCCTTTCCAATCAGGATTGGAGGAGAAATTCGCTTTGGCGGTCAACAGCCGCTATCTACTCGATTTCCTGGCCCACGTTGAAGGGGAGGAATTTACGATGGGTCTAAATGAACCCAATCTTCCCTTCATGGTTCAAAACGGTGACTTCTCCACCGTCATCATGCCCATTATCCTTTAAAAAGAGTGAGGAAAAAGAACAGTATGAGCAATCAAAACTACGGCGCCGGTAACATCAAAGTTCTCAAAGGCCTGGAAGCAGTACGCAAACGCCCAGGTATGTACATTGGAGATACCTCCGTCAAAGGTCTGCACCATCTTATCTACGAAGTGGTGGATAACGCCATCGACGAAGCGATGGCCGGCTACTGTGACAAAATCAAAGTAACCCTCAAAAAAGACGGCAGTGCCGAAATTTCAGATAACGGGCGGGGTATTCCCACCGATATCCACCCCACCGAAAAGATTTCGGCGGCCACAGTGGTTTTGACGGTACTGCACGCGGGCGGAAAGTTTGACAAAGATACCTATAAGGTTTCCGGCGGTCTGCACGGCGTGGGAGTCTCGGTTGTCAACGCGCTGAGTGAAAAACTGCACATGATAATCTATCGTGACGGCAAAATCCACGAGCAGACCTTTGAAAAAGGTATTCCCCTTGATGAGCTCAAAGTAACCGGTACTACCAGAAAAACCGGCACCACCATCCGCTTTTGGCCCGATAACACCATTTTTGAGACGGTTGAGTTTCAATATGATATTCTCTCCAAACGGTTCAAAGAGCTGGCCTACCTCAATCCTCGTATCTCCATCACATTTGAGGATGAACGCATCGGAAAAAAGGAGGTTTACCACTTCGAGGGCGGTTTGAACCAGTTTGTGGAGGATATGGCCAAAAAAACACCCATCTGCTCGGTGATCAGCTACTCTGAAAAAGTGGATGACATTGAGGTGGATATCGCCTTTGAATATACCGAAGCGTACGATGAGAAACTGCTCAGTTTTGTCAACAATATCCGTACACCCGACGGCGGAACCCATGAGAGCGGTTTTCGCGCGGGATTGACCCGGGCTGTGAGCCGATATGTGCAAGAAAACGCCAACGCCAGGGAAAAAGATACCAAAATCAGCGGTGAGGATGTGCGTGAGGGTTTGGTGGCCGTGGTCAGCGTGCGGGTGCCCGAACCGCAGTTTGAGGGGCAGACCAAAGGGAAACTGGGTTCCAGCTATGTCAAGCCCCTGGTGCAAAAACTCACCTACGAAAAACTGGTGAAATATTTTGAGGAAAATCCCAACGACGCCAAAGCCATTATGCAAAAGGCCCTGTTGGCGGCCAAAGGGCGGGAAGCGGCCAAAAAAGCAAGAGAGTTAACCCGCCGCAAAGACGCCATGACCGTGGGCACCCTGCCGGGCAAACTGGCCGACTGCCAGAGCAAAGACGCTTCCATCAGCGAGCTTTACCTGGTGGAGGGCGACAGTGCAGGCGGATCGGCCAAGCAGGGACGTGACCGGGTCTTTCAGGCTATTTTGCCGCTAAAAGGTAAAATCCTCAATGTCGAAAAGGCTCGACTGGACAAGATCTTGAAATCGGACGAGATCAAAAACATGATCACCGCCCTGGGGTGCGGCATCGGCGAGGAGTTCAATCCCGAAAAACTGCGCTACCACAAAATCATCATCATGACCGACGCGGATGTGGACGGCAGTCACATTCAGACCCTGCTGTTGACCTTCTTTTTCCGCTTCCTGCGACCCATTATCGAAGAGGGATATCTTTACATTGCCCAACCGCCGCTTTATCGCTATAAAAAGGGTAAGCAGGAGATCTACCTCAAAGATGACAAGGCGATGAGCGAATTTTTGATTGAGCGGGGTATCGACGCGCTGGATGTGACGGGTATGGGGCAAAAAGATCTGACCGAACTCTTTAAACTGGTCGCCTTTTACCGCATGACGCTTAAAGAGCTCGATAAGCGTTTCAGCCTGGTAGAAGTGATCCGCTATCTGATTGAACACCCCGATCTTTTGGCGCTGGACAACACGGCGCTGTTTGAGGAGATTCGGCTCTATCTGGACGGTCTGGGGTACAACATTTTGAACAAACATGTGGACGAAGAGAAAATTCATCTTTATGTCCAGACCGACGAGGGATTGGAAGAGATTATAATCGATGATGAGCTCTTTACCAACCCCTTTTACAACGAAGCGCAATATATCTTTGGCAAAATCAGTGAAAGAGATTTGACGATTTTTGAAGGCAAAGATCTGCTTGAGATGCTGGATGAGATTGAAAAGAGCGCCAAGAAAGGGGCATATATTCAGCGTTACAAAGGTTTGGGTGAGATGAACCCCGAACAGCTCTGGGAGACAACCATGAACCCGGAGAATCGTCGATTGCTGAAAGTGACCATCGAAGACGGCGAGTCGGCCAGCGATGTCTTTACGCTCTTCATGGGCGATGAGGTTGAGCCCCGTCGTCAATACATTGAGGAGCATGCCAAGGATGTCAAACACCTTGATGTGTAGGTAGTTATGCTCTATTCCAAAAAGCAGGAGAGATCCCGCCGTTTTCGACTGGCTTTACGGATGGGTATACCCATTCTCCTGCTGATGAGCATTCTTATTTTCTATGTCATCCGACAAAAAAATTTTGCTTTTACCTCTTTGGAAATTGCCCTTTTTGCTACCATTGCCTATATTGCCGTCTACTTTATCTTTTTTCTGATCAATCTGGGACAAAACGAAACCTATGTAGACCGGCTTACTGACGCCTTTAACCGTGACGCACTGCTTAAAACCCTGAAAAAGGGAGATTTTAAAACCCTGGTGTTATTACGAATCGACAACCTTCCTTATATTAACGACCATCACGGTATTGATAGGGGAGATAAACTTCTTAAAACCCTGGTTCTCTTTTTGGATCAACATCTGCAATCCTACGGTATCAAAGAGCCGGTAGTCGGACGCTATCACGGCGGGGATTTTATTGTGGCGTTACACCTTCGCGAAGAAGAGAGTGTGGCCGTTTTTGAGGAGTTTAGCGCCAACCACAAAGAGATCAACGGCATCAGTATAGAGATCAAATACGCCGCCGTTTCTATTGAAAAAAAGACCGATCCATCTGATGTTATTACGCACCTTTACGATACCATCTCTTTGCAAAAAGGGGAAAAACCGACCCAAAAACGCGCGAATGAGGAGCGTTTGGATATCACACTACTTGAAAAAGAGATTGTTGAAGCGATAGAAAAGCGTGCAATTTATCTTCTATTTTTTCCTATCAAGAATCTTTTGAACGATACCGTTGATTTTTTCGAGGTAGCGGTACGGCTTGATACCGAAACCAACGGCCTTTTGATGCCCAAAAAATTTATTCCTGTCGTAAACCGTCTGGGATTGGAGCGCGCTTTTGACGAGGCCCTTTTTACGACCCTGTGCAAGGTGGCCAAAGAGGTGCGAAACGACATACGTTTTACTTTTCGCCTTTCACCCATCTCCATGCGTTATGAAGGTTTTTGCGAAAAACTCGCCCAAATCGCAACCTATCACCATCTTACCGCTTCCCGATTTGATTTTCAAATCTATGAGAATAGACCCTATAAAGATATAACCCGCTATAAAGTGATCATAGAAGAGATCAAGGAGTTTGGTTTTACCGTCTCTTTGGAGAACTTTGGGGCTGTCAACGCGTCGGTGGAGTATCTGAAAAAACTGCCGGTGGATATGGTACAGTTTGACAAAGAGTTTACCGTCGGATTTTCCAATCCCCGACAAAACGCTTTGTTAAAAGGGTATTTGCAAACCTGTCGCACACTTGGCGTGAAAACCTTGATGCGCTGGGTTGATAATGAGGAGCTTTTGCAGGCCTTTAAACAAATCGGTATCGATTACGCCCAGGGATTTGCGGTTAGCAACCGGTCCCTGACAAGTGAAATCCTTATATCCAGATATGGAGTCAAATCATGAAATACGGTGAAGAGATTGTCGCGAATTTCGATGTGGAAAAAGATCTGGAGATCTGGCCCAACAAACATGACAAGCGTTATAAAATTACCGTGACCTTGCCGGAATTTAGCTGTCTGTGTCCCAGAAGCGGGTATCCCGATTACGCCACCTTTACCCTGGAGTATATGCCCGATCAATGGGTTGTGGAGCTCAAAGCCCTCAAACTCTATATCAACAGTTTCAGAAACCGTCATATCAGTCACGAAGAGAGCGCCAATGAAGTGTTTGATACCCTCTATCAAAAACTCTCTCCCCGGTGGATGCGTTTGGTGGCCGATTTTAATCCCAGGGGAAACGTGCATACGGTTATCGAAATTGACAGCGATCTATTCGAGCGGGAGCAGTAAAATGAAGAGTGTCGCGACAGGCACGGTACTGGCGCTTCTTCTGTTGACGGGTTGTCAAACTGTCAATCGCCACCACAATCCCTACGATCCCAACGAGACGGCGCCCCGGGTCATAGGCGCCTCTTCCTCACCCGTAAGCGATTACGCCAAAAAGATTCTCTCCAACGCATCCCAACCGCACACCGATACGGCCAAAATCAGGAAGATGGAGCTGGAGACCCAAAAAGAGATCGAAAAGCTCAAAGCCCAGAAAGAGTTGGAGATCGCCCGCATGAAAGCGGAAGCGGAACGGGCGAAAATCATGACGGAAAAGGAGTTGGGTCTCAAACAGCTTCAGGCCAAACTGGAAGAGATTGTCGGTGACAGAAAAATGGTGGGATGGGTGCTCTTTTTGAGCGCGCTTTTTCTGTTTGTGCTGTTATGGGTGGTTTTCAAGCTGGTTCGGGAGTATTACGCCCATAAAAAGAGGGTGGAAGAGGAGCGGATGCGACACGAAAAGGAACTGCAGGAAAAAGAACTACAGGCCAGACTGGCCGAAAAGATGTTTGACGCCCTGGCCAGCGGCAATCTGAGCGAAACACAGCAGAACAGACTGCTTGATTCCCTGGCCGGCGCCAACCAGCAGTTGATCCATAAAAAAGAGTCGTAAATTTTTTGGATAGATTTGGGAGATTATTCAAAAAATGGTGGAGCATAGCCGCAAAGAGAATCCCTAAATTTCGGGATTTTATGCTTAAAAACAGCTTATGTTACCCCAATCGTTACCCCATATTTTCAGATATTTTTTAGGTTGCATCATGTGAGGTTTTTTGGAGAGAAAAGCAGGCCCAAGAAGGGTGAACGGGGTCAGCTTCACCGAGAATTTAACGACCGCGATTTTCACGACTTGGGCATATGGGAGCCGGAGAGACGCGGGCTTCCTCTCACGACAGACCACCCAAATACGGGTGCGGGCTGGCCTTCCCCACGATTTTCCAGCCGTCGGCTCCCGGAAGCTTCCAGTCCGGCCATGGTGGTCGAGCCACTTCCACCGGCATTGAGACGCCCATTTTCAATGGCCGGATCGAAAATATGATATCAAAACCGTTTAAGGAAAATCAATGCCGCCCAATACGATTTAAGGCTGGGAAGCTTAAACGGCGGTTTTTGGGTGTGCTTCGATTTAAGAAAAAGGGCCTATAAGAAGCGAAACGGCCCGAAGCTTAAAAGAAACGGGCGAAAGAGTATTGAAAACCATTATTTTCATAACTCTTTTTGCCTTTAAGGAAAGGGCGGGTTTTCCCCGTTTTACGGGCTTTCGATGAGGTTGGCAAGGCTTTGGGATTGGTAGATTTTTGGGGTGATGGTACGTGGAGCGCTCCCAGCCGGAAGGGAGTCCACGGGGAGCCGGTTGGCCGAAGCCAACCCGAAGTCCGGCTACTCCATACGGGAAAATTATAGCATGATGTTGTATTTTCGTGCAAGATGGTATAATTTCGATGCAGGTTAAGCAATAGCCTCCCGCTCATGGCCAGATGAGCGGCAGACGAGAAGGCGGGGTTTCGGCCCTGCCTTTTTTTATGCCGGTATCCCCGGTGTGGGAGGTAGGGGCGGGAGCGTCTGCAATAGGAGGCTATATGCTTAACCGCCTGCTCATTGCGCTACTTATTGTAGCGTGCTGCTTTGCGGTGCGCCTGTATTGAGTAGCCAACCGGGGAGGCTGGCCCCTCCCCGGGCGCAATGGGCTTTTTTACTTGCCCAACGGTTTCGCCATGCGCGACACCCCCCACCCCCCGAAATTTTCGACAAAGAGGTATAGACACCCCACACCGGCCCGGTGTGCGATTTTCAAATTCGTTTCCCTTTTACGGGCGGTCAATGGCTATCAGCAATCCTTGTTGATTCTGTCGTAGCGGTCGTGGCTTAGAATCATCTGGAAGACGGCGACATCCCCGGCATCGGTGTAGAGGATGCGGTAGGATGTATTTACCACGGTGACGGAACGGCGGCGTTTGTCTTTTTTGCAGGTGATTTTGTGGGGTCGCAGTCTATGATCCAAAGGATCGGCGGCAAAGATGCTTTCGGTCTTGGCCACGATCTCTGCGGAGAGCTTGCCGCTTTTTATGAGCTTGGCTTTCTGTCGTTCGTAGAGCGCGCTAAACTCGATTCTCAATCGCCGTGTCCGCCAATTTGTTGCTTAGCGTAAACTGTATGGTTAGAAGGTCGGAGAGGATGCCTTTAAGCAGGAACGCCGAAATAGGATCGCTTTTTTTTATGTCCGCTTCGATCTCGTCGATGGCGTCGTCGATGAAAAGCAGGAGTTCTTCGGCGTCGTCCATCTCGTCGATGCGCATATATTCGGCAAGTGAAGCTATTTTGGAAAACTTCCTGCGCGTGCGGTAGAGCGGGACAATCCTACCGATGCCACCACCCATGCCGCGAAGCTGGGAGAATACCGCCCCCATGTCGATGCCGATGCCGCTATGTCCGTGAAACTGTGCCGTTGTCATGAGAGGATTATACCATACCATCCAACCCCGTGCATATTCGTACAACGCGATACAGATTTAAAAAACTTATAGATTTTTGGCTTTGAATCTTGCTAAAATGGCATGAAGTATTTGGAAGGGGGGGTAAGGGGGGGATGGCCTCCCGTGGCGATAAGTGTGTAGCCGGGCGTGTAGGTAATGTGTAGTTAAATGTGGAAATGGCGTGAAAAAGGTTTAAACATTGTAAAAAGATTAAGGGCCGGGAGCGAAAAAAGCTTTCCGGCCTTTTTGCGTTTACGGGCCGTTTTTCGTTCGCCCTTGGGGTGAATGTCGTCGCATGGATGGGCGAAGCTTTGGCGGGGATGGCTGGTAGGTAGGCGGGCGGGTGGTGGCCGCTTTTGTCATTGCCGGGTTTGTTTGCGGGCGGGGCGGTTTGGGCGGCCTCACCTGCCTGGCGGCCCATCTTTTGAAAAACGGTTGGGCCTTTAAAAGGGGATGTCCTCCAACTCCTCGTCCGTGTAGTCCGCTGAATTCGCGTATTTGGTCGCACCCCTTTTGCGCCCTTTTCTTGCGCCGCCCTGCCCGGCGGTCGTCTTTTTCCCTTTCGTCGATATTTGGCCCGTTTCCGCGCCCTCTTCGGCATGGTCTGCCGTCTCTTTCTTCCTTGCAGGCTTGACGATTTTAAACCCCTTGCCGATCGGCGTGGCTTCAAAGCTCCAGAGCATCAGCTGTTCCGGGTAGCCGTTGCTTGGCGGGTTGATGCGCAATTCGCCCGTAAGGTGGACGGGGCCTTTGTGCTCCAGGATGTCGGGCCGCCTTTCATGCGAAAAGATGCGACACGGCAGCCAGTAAACCAGCTCCTCACCCGTGCGGTGATCTGTCGATTCGATTTTGACGGCAAAGGCGTAAATGAATCCGCTGGCCGTCGCGTACTCTTTCATATTGGCCGGTTTGGCCACGATTTCCGTATGCTGATACATGGTTGATCCTTTTTTATTTTCGGTTTATTTTCTTTCCAAAAGTAAGAAAAAAAATGTTGTGCACCGCCGTCACTGCCGTCACCGCTTTTTTTGCAAACCTTTGTGAAGCCCTAAATTTAGGGCTTTAAAGCGGTGACGGCAAAATTTCCCGCCGTCACCTTTGCCGTCACCTTTTTGGATAATTCTTTTCCTTTTTTTAGGCTTTCTGGCTCAATCTTCGTGATCGTATTGGGCCATATAGCACCTAACGGTCTTGCCGTTTTCCTTGACGCGCCGTTGCTCGAATCCCAGGGCGATAAGCTCTTTGCCGAAATTTGAGCGGTTGAGCCGCCTGAATCCCGCCTCGTCGCAAAACTCCGAATAGTCGGCGTAAAGCTTTGCCACCGGGATATAAAGTAGACGGGACGGCGTAATGCCGTACTCCTCGACGAATTGGGCGACGCTGTTGATTTCGCGTTTATAGGCTTCCACGGCTTCGGTCGTGTTTTTCGATTGGGTGAATTTTTGGTTCGTGACGATACGAAGCAGGCCCGCAATGATCCAGTTGAGCACGCCGGGGCGTTCATGTTCGATGATCTTTTTGTGAAGATTGGGGTCTTTCTCCTCGTCAGTGATCTTGACCTTAAAGGGGATGATGAGAAACCGCCGAAAGTATGCGTCCGTCCGCTCCGCCTCTGCGGGCAGTTTGTTGGTGTTGAAGATGAGCTTTGCCGTGGGCCGGTAGGTAAATGGGTTTTTGTAGAGCCGGCGGGCGGTGACGGGTTCTTGGGTAACAAACGCCTTGAAGATGTCCACATTGGCCCCCTCCGGGTTTAGTTCGCTGGCGTAGTTGAGCAGTTTGTTTTCCAGCTCGGCTCGGTGGTTATTGCCCCGTTCGCCCTGCCTGCACAGCTCCCCCAAGCCTTTATGGGCGATATTCTCCTCGCCGAAGATTTGCGTAACAACTTCAAACAGGACGCTTTTGCCGTTGCTTCCGTCGCCGTAGAGCACCAACGCCTTTTCAAGTTTCAGGCCCTTGGTGAAGGCGTAGCCCAAAAACTCCTGCAAGATTTTGCGGTCGTCCTCATCCGGTAGCACCCGTAAAAGGTAGCGGTCGAAAATGGGGCATTTAGCCGTTTCGTCGTAGGCGTAATCCAGGCAGTAGGTAAGAAAGTCCTCCATGCGGTGCTCTCTTAGTCGCACGCCCTCTTTTGTCACCTCAAGGGTGCCGTTTGCAAGGTTGATGAGTGTCGGGCCATCTTTCGGCGGCTCCGGGGCCTCCTCGATCCCTTCGGCGATCAACTGCTTAAAAATTTTGTCCCGAAAGTCGCTCACCTTCGCCGCCGCCGGGGAGGGGTAGCCCAGCCGAATGGCCATCAGGGATAACGCCTGCTTAACCTTTTCGTCGGATATTTCATCCCAGTACACGCCGTTAAAGCCGTAGATCACGCCGTGCCTAACGCACAAAGCGAGATTTTGCTTTCGGGCGGCCTCCATGATTTCGGTGACGATGGCGACGATATAGAGCTTATCGGGCACTTTGTCGCGGTTGATTTCACCTTCGGAGTTGCGATACTTCAAAAGCGGGTCTTTCGCCTTTTGCGTCAGGGTATCAATCAGGTCTACCGGCTCCATTGATTCGTAAAGGGTACGCATGACCAGATTAGAAATTTTGTGCCCGTCGGTCTCCGGTCGCGGCTGTTTTGTCGTGTTGGGTGTGCTTGTGCCGCGTGTCCGTTGCGTCTTCGTCCCCGCCGTTTCGACGCTCTGCCCGTATACCGTCACATCCGCGATAGCCATAACTTAGCCTCCTGGATGTCTTTAAATCGGGCGATAAAGTCGCTCAAATCGCATTTGTCGCCGCGTTCCAGCTGAGTGAGCACGATTTCCCGATTCGGGTCGTAGGCGTCCAGCTCCTCGGCAAGCGGGCGCATGGCTTTATAGGCCGCTTCATCCTCCACCAAGAAGATGACGCGCCGCCCCCTTGTTTCTTCCAGTATCCCGCCGATGTCGCCCCTAAAAGAGGCGGTGGGCAACATCACAAAATCCATGCCAAGCAAAATGGCCGTCAGCATATCGTGGTGCCCCTCGACGACGAAGACGGGCCGGTCGTCGGTGTAAATCCTGATAAAGGCTTCCTTGTTGGGCCGCGTTCCTTTACGGGCCATCCATTTGATGGTCTTGCCGTCTTGGGTGTGGTATCGCCGCCACTTGTAGCCGATAAAGCGCATTTCCACTTTTTTGTTGGCGTAGCAGGCCACGGCCAGGGTGGCGCGGTAACGGTCGTACCGCGCCAAATGATGAAAGAGGGCGCGGTCGGCGTTGTGGGCTTGATAGTAGGCCCACAGCGGCACGACGGCGGCAATCTCTTCCAGATGGGCCGGGTGCTTGTGGTCGATGGCCGCGAAGCCGTCAAACTCCATTTTTGCGGCCCGGATAACCCGGTAGTCGTCCGGCTCCTTCTGCGGCCTTTTCGGTTCGGCCTGCTTCGCCTGGGGGGACAAGCTGGGGGACAAGTCGGGGGCCAAGCTTTCATCCAGCCCGACGAATCGGGCAACATGGGCTTTGGCCTCTTTTGCCCCCATGCCGTGGAACGCCTGCAAAAGGTCAAATATATCACCGCTAAAATCGCCCCCGAAGTCGGTAATCCTGCCCGTTTTCGGGTCGATGGCCGCCGACGGGGTGCGCTCATCCCTAAGCGCAAATTTCCCGTAGCGATCGAAGCGGTAGCCAAGCCCCTCTATGATGCCGCGCACGGCGGCGGGGGTAAGGCGTGCCTTGATGTCGGCATACTCCAGTCTGCTATAATTCCCCATATCGTCTCCCTTTACGCCTTTAAAGGGGGATGATAAGGTCGGCTTCCAGTCCCGTGGGGCGGCGTCGGATGTATAAAAGGGCGTCCTCTTCCCCGCCGCCGCGCTCGATGGTCTTGCCGTTGATATTGACGGTAAGGCCGATGCCTTCAAGCCCCTTTTCCTCAAGCACCTTTCGCGCCTTTCGTATGAATGTCTCGACTTCCTGTTTATAGGCTTCTTCCGATTGCGTCTCATGGTTTTTTCCTCCTTTCGGTGTCGTATTGATGCCGTTAAAGCGCGGCTTCTCCGGTATGAAAAGTTCCCCGATCATGTGGCCGTCTTTGGCTTGATCGATGCAAAGGACGGCGTTACTTTTCCTGTTTTTGCCCTCCGTTACCTTGCCGCCGACAAAGACGGTCAGCCCCCGCCGGTGTTCGCCCAGCTCCCGCAATCTTCGGCGGGCCTTGTGGGTGATGTCGATGATCTGGGTCTTTCGCGTTTTCGCGTTGGTGGTGATGGTCATGATTGCTCCTTTATCCATTGGATATTTAATTCAGCTAAATATTACCCAAATGACGCAAAAGAAGTCAATACAATCTTACCCATAAAGTCAATTATGGTAAAATTTCTTATCCTTTTGCTAAGGTTTTGGTAATGGGCATTACGAAAGATGACTTTAACCGCCTTTTGAAACTGGTCGGATTGAATAAAAAGGCGTTTGCGGAAAAAACCGGCCTTGCATATTCCACCGTTGCAAACTGGGGCGGCAAAGACAAACCCGTCCCCCCCTGGGTGCCAAGCTGGCTTGAAAACTACCGCAAGGCGGCGACGCTGGAAAGCGTCAAGGGGGTTATATGCCCCGACGACGACGCAAAAGAGGGCGGTTAGCCTGCCCGCTTTCATCATGCCTTCTCCCGCCGGTTGCGGTATCGCTCCTGTTGCCGTCGGATATACGCTTCCACCTCATTGAGCCGCCAAACCGTCTTTCTCGGCCCAAGCTTGAACGGCTTGGGAAAGTCCTCGTCCCGTTTTAGCCGATACCAAACGGTCGATACCCCCATGTTGAGCAGTTTCGCCACCTCGTGAACGCTGATGCAGCGGTTTTCCATCTCCGCTTTGTGGTGCATTTTGTCTCCTTTTATATGGTATTAGGTCTAATGACATCCCAATTTTTTCAGGAGATGGGTGCGAAAATCCACCCCTTTTTGGCACGGCGGCCATTTTTTTTGAAAAATTTGGCAAAAAATCGGGGGATTTTTCATGAATCGGGCGGGGAAGGTTTCGGGAAGCGATATGAAAGAGGGGGCTATCGGTGGATCGGCCATGCGCCGCGGATGCCAAATGATGTGGCGGGATTGGCCCGTAAAGGCGGGGCGGGTCTTCTCTTTTACGGGCGATCAGTGGCCGACTGGCCAGGTGGCTCGATTCGGCAAAAGGTAGTTTTGCGGTTTAAGCTTTTTGGCCGGGTCAACGGCTTTTGGGTGACGGCAAGACAATCTCCCGTCACCTGCCGTCACCTTTTTTGAGGCGGTCAAAAGCCCAAGATTTAGGGAACCGTTTCCATTTTGGAAAAAATTGCGGTGACGGCGGTGACGGCAGTGACGGCGGTGCACAACATTTTTTTTCTTACTTTTTTGGAAAAAACTGTTTAAGGTTTCCGTGAAAAATGCGGGGAGACAAATAAGGGGTATGGCCGTCACCCGTCACCCGGCCCGTAAAGGATGGGGGCTATCGTCTGGCCGGTTGGAAGGTTTGGGGAACGGCCCGTAAAAGAAGGGAATGGCGGCAGGCTTGGCCGCGGCGTGATACCATGGCGGGCTTTCTCTTTACGGGCGTTTTTTGGGGTTTTCAAGGTAGATGCGTATGCAGTCGTCCAAAAAGTCGGCCCACCACTGCATCAGCTCGCGCCGCTGGTTGAGGTAGATGGCCTGGTTGTAGGCTTGCGATACCGCGCTACCGACTTTGTGCCCCTGCTGGGTTTCGATGGCGTGGTGCTCCTTGCCCTGCTCGTGGGCGACGGTGGAAAACATATGCCTAAAGCCGTGCGGCACGATATTTTCCGGCGCACCCTTTACATAGCCCATATCCCTGAGCGCCTTGGATAGCGTGTTGTCGCTCATGGGGCTATGAAGGTATTTCGGGGATGGGAAAATGTATTCGGTAGGGCCGATCAACCGTTCCATTTTGTCGATGATTTCGATGGCCTGCCTGCTTAGGGGGATGATGAGTTCCTCTTTGGTTTTGACCTGTTCGGGCGGGATGCGCCAGATTTTGGCGTGCATATCCAAGTCGGCGCGGCGGGCAAAGCGGATATTGCCGGGCCTTACCGCCGTTAGGGCAAGGAATATCAGGGCGTTGGCCACGATGGGCGCGTCTTTTTCGTAGGCTTGTAGATTGGCCATGAGGCGGCCAATGCCTATGGCGGTCTTGATAGTGGGGTAGTGGCCTTTTTCCGCTTTTTTGAAAACGATGGATGGGTTGATGAGGGCCGCCGGGTTTTTCTCGACGATCTGGTGGGCAATGGCGAAGTCATATATCCTGCGAATGTGCCGGAAGATGCGCTTTGCCGTATCGATGGCTCCGCGGCCCTCGATGTTTTTGCAAACTTCGATAATCTCTTTCGGGGTGATGTCGCCGATATACTTTTGGCCTATAAATGGGAAGATGTCGTTATGGAAGTAGCTTTCCACCTTGTCCCAGTAGGATGGGGCGCGTTGTTGGCGGTAGTGCTCAAGATACGATTTTGCCACGGCTTCAAAGGTGTTTTCCTCTTTGTGCCGCCTTGCATCTTCTTCCTCTTTGCGGGCTTCCTCCTGCCGCCTGCGCTCCTCCAGCGGGTCTTTTCCCGCCGCGATTAGCTCCCTGTCCTGCTGGGCGAATTGCCGGGCGGTCTTCAGCGTGATTTGGGGGTACGGCCCGTAAGATACGGTTTTGCTGTTGCCCTTGTAGCGAAATTGCCAGAATTTCGCGCCGTTGGGTTTGACGACGATGAAAAGCCCGCCGCCGTCCGATTTTCTGTAAAGTTTCTCTTTTGGCCGAAGGTTCTTTATCTGAACTTCGGTGAGTTTGTAAAGCTGCCCTTGCCTTGGCATGGTGGCCCCCTTTTATAGGCTGTTACCCCTAATGCGTCCCGTTACCCCATATATTACCCCTAATTTTCTTCGCTGGCGTTGAATTTCTTTAGATGAACTTGGATGGATGAAATATGGAAGAAGCCCTAAAACTCGGGGTTTTGTCGGATTTTTTGAATGGTGTTGGATGGCTTGAAACGGTGTCATGGTGGAGCATAGCGGGCTCGAACCGCTGACCTCCTCGCTGCCAGCGAGGCGCTCTCCCAGCTGAGCTAATGCCCCACAACCTTGGAGACCCGAATTTTAATTGAAGTCTGCTTAAGTGTTTATAAAATATTGCTGGCATTTTGCTTTTGAATCGAAAGGTTCGACACTTAGCCTCTCTTCTCCCACTTCAACGTTATACTCTTTGCCCGCTTCGGTTTTGCCGTAAGTGGCGGTGATTTTAGCGGCCAGTTTTTTATCCTCATCGTCGGCGTTGGCCGAGAGGGCCGAAACGGGCCCAGGGGTACCCAGCAGACGGACTTTGAGATATTTGGGTGTCAGCGCCGCCAAAATCATCTCGTTGTCCTCCTTGTGGCGGCCCACCACCAGTTTGGCTCCATGTGGCAGGCGCAGGTGACGGCCGCATTTGAGCAAGGCGATATCCTCTACCTCAAGGGTGTCATATTTGATAAACTCGGCCAGTTTTTTGGAGAAATTCTCGTCCGTTAGCAGACAGCCGCCGCCCGGTTTTTCGTAATCTTTCAACCCGATCTCTTCGGCCAGTCGCAGTTGAACCTCCCGTCCCCGGCCCGTGATGCCCAAAAGTTGTTCTCGATCCACCCAACCCTCTCTTTCTGGAAGCGTCGGCGGCAGGGCCTTGGCGCTTAGGGGTCTTAAAAGCAGGTCGTCGGTTTGGGCCAGTCTGGTCACGATATCCAGGGCGTCGCGCCGCTGGCTCATGGGGCGCTGGCCCACCACCTCTCCGCTAATAAGAAAACTCGCCCCCCAGGGCTCCATCAGCTCTTTGGCAATGCGAAACATATTGCCGTGGCAGTCGATACAGGGGTTAAAGTTTTTGCCGTAGCCGTATTTGGGGTTGAATAGAATGTCACGCAGATACTGGTCGCGGATGTCGATAGAGCGAAGCTCTATGCCGATCTGATCGCACATATTCTGCATATGCGCAAGTTTGCTTTTGGTAGAACCAAAACCGATGTCTATGTGCAGGGCGATCACCTCGATGCCCTGTTTTTTGACCAGCCACGCCGCCAGGGTGCTGTCCAGTCCGCCGCTAAAGAGTGATATGGCTTTCATAGGGTACCAGTTCTCCTCGTTTGAGTCGGTGAATATAGTCTTGATACTTTCTTATAAAAAAAGCTTTTTTTTGAAAGGGAAGTCTATCATCTTTTTTGATAATGTCAAGGGCTTTTAGATAATAGCGTTGCAAAAAGAAGAGAAGCTGTTGCTTGAGCTCCCCTTCGCTGTAGATTTTGATCTCCTCATCCAGGTCTATGCGTTGCAAAGCGTCGTGCTCGTTTCCCTGCACCAGCGCCTCAAACGCCTGCCGGTAGGTCACAAACATCGACGCGTCCATCGTGTCAAGCACCATATCTATCAAGTCGGGGGTACGCAGAAGGGTTTTGAGAATGCTCGCTTCAGCCACGTCCGAAAGGGTTAGGCCCGTTGCGTTGGGAAGTGAGCCGGAAGAGACGCTCTTTTGGCGCACCGTGAATTTGGCCGTGGGAACGCCCAGCCCGGCGGCGGCGTAGGGGGCGTACTTTTCCAGCGCGAAAGGAGATAGGGCGGACAAAAAACGCCTAAGCTCCTCAAAAGCGCGCTCCTTATCGACAGGTGAGCTTAAATCGTGTTCGGCCAATATACGCTCAATAATAAAGCGCGCAAAAGGGATGGGATCGGCAAAGAGCGCTTCAACATCTTCCGTGCGCCCTTGGGCTATCATGTCGGCAGGATCGGCGCCCCCCTCAAAAAGCACCACGCCCCCCTCAAAGTTGTGGGCGCTCAGCAGTCTGGCCGCCTTCATGGCCGCTGATACGCCCGCCTTGTCGCCGTCGTAGGCCACAATCACCTCCGGCTCACCCTTGCGCAGTAGAGGCAGGTGGTCGGGTGTAAGAGCCGTGCCAAGGGTCGCCACCGCGGTGGTAAAACCGGCTTGGTGGAGCATAATGACATCCATATACCCCTCTACCACCACCAGCCTCTTTTTGCGGTAGATCTGCTCTTTGGCCAGGTGGTAGCCGTAAAGCAGGCGCGATTTGTTAAAAAGCCGGGTCTGGGGGGAGTTGATATATTTGGCCGGGTGGTCACCCAGGGTGCGTCCGCCAAAGCCCACCAGCATCCCCGAGGGCGAATGGATGGGAAAGATCACCCGCTCACTCAACCGGGCGTAAAAGCGCCCCCTCTCCTCTCCCAGAATGCCCACCTCCGCCGCTTTGGGAAAGGGGATGAGCGCGCTTTGCAAAAAGCCCAACACCTCCCGGCCCGAGGGGGCGTAGCCGAGCATAAACTTTTCAACAGAGGCCAAAGAGACCCCCCGCTTTTGCAGGTAGTTTCTGGCCGTCTCGCTCTTTTGCAGGTTGGCCCTGTACCACCGTCCTACCGTCTCCAGTATGCGCCGCTCATCGTGCGCTCCCTCCCGCCCCTTGGTGTAGCGAAGGGTAAAGTTGACCATCTGGGCCAGCTTCTCGATCGCTTCGGGGTAGGAGAGCTTCTCATACTCCATCACAAACTTGATGGCATCGCCCCCCACGCCGCAACCAAAACACTTGAAACTCTGCCGGGCGGGGCTGACGATGAAGCTGGGGGTCTTTTCGTCGTGAAAGGGGCAAAGCCCCTTGTAGTTGGCGCCGTTTTTTTTCAGCTCAACGTAGTTGCCGACCACATCGACAATATCGATGACCTGCTTGAGCTGTTCAATGGAGTTGTTATCTATCATTGTTTTATTATATAATAAAACCGAAGAAGTAAGCAGTGCGTATCCCTTGCGATGGGCACTGCCCACTTCTTGACTCTACCCGGAAGGCTCCCATGTGGATGCACTGCTGATTGATTACCGAGACCCGCTTTTTGCCGTCCTGCTGATCGCGGGAATGGTCTTTGTCATCGCTTTTGTCAGCTACTGGTGGGGAGTCTACGTTAAATCCCGCAAATCCCGCAGATTGCAACGCTTTTTAAAGCGGTTTGAGACCCAGGGGGTCAAAAAGAGTCTGGAGAGTATGCCCTACACCCCCGAAATGACCCAGCCGCTGGTTTTGCTGGCCAGGGCCTATGAGAAGAGCGGGGAGTACAACAGTGCCATCGAGATCGGGCTCTATCTGCTTGAGCACGTGCAGGATGAGCCCACCGTCTACGAGTTGATGGAGCTGGTGGGCACCACCTATATGCACGCGGGTTTTCTGGAGCGAGCCCATACCACCTTTTTGCAGATTCTGCGCTCCAATCCGCGCAACGAAAAGGTGCTCAATGACCTGATGGTGGTGTATGAACGCCTGCAAAGGTGGGACAAGGCCGAAGAGGTGGTGGAGTCGCTGGAGGCGATGGAGGTGGATGTCACCGATTTGAAGCGTTATGTGGCTTTGAAACGTCTTATTCACGAAAACAGCCTGGATGAGGGGCAAAAAGCCGAACGTGTCGCGGCTTTTTACCGTGAGCACGGCGTGCATGAACGTATTGTGCTGGAGTATCTTTTGCGCCACGCCCCCCAGAAGGCGTGGGAGATGGTCAGGGATGAGTCGGTGCCCAGGTTGGTGGATATCTTCTGGTTTTTGCCCACCAGTTTTCTCGATGTCGACCGCATCAAGGAACTGCCCAGGCTCAAGGCGGTCTACGGTGCGCGCGGGGATATCGAGCCGGCGGAGTCGACGGGATGGTTCCTGATTGACATGATGAACCACCTACGCAAAACCGGCTACCGGGAGGCGACTTTGCAGTTTGCCTATCTGTGTCAAAATTGCAAACAGCAGTTTCCCGTTCCTTTCGAGCGGTGTCCCAAGTGCCTGGCGCTGGAGAGTGCGCTGGTGGAGATTGAGCTGACCAAGGCGGAACATGAAGCGGGTTGCCATCTACTCTGACGGCTCTAGCCTGGGCAATCCCGGGCCTGGCGGTTGGGGCACCATTCTGCGCTACGGCGGGCATGAGAAGGAGCTAAGTGGCGGTGAACCGATGACCACCAACAACCGCATGGAGCTTCGTGCCGTCATCGAGGGGCTCAAAGCCCTCAAAGAGCCCTGCGAGGTGATGGTATACAGCGACTCAAGCTATGTGGTCAAGGCCATCAACGAATGGCTGGAGGGTTGGGTGGCCAGGGGGTTTAAAAAGGTCAAAAACCCCGAATTGTGGCAAGCCTACCTTGAGGCGGCAAGGCCCCATAAAGTCAGGGCCGTCTGGGTCAAAGGGCACGCCGGGCACCCGGAAAACGAACGGTGCGACGCGCTGGCCAAAGCGGAAGCGGAAAAATTCAAACAGGAGCAGGAGAATGGGTGATTTGTCGGCCCTTGAGGCACGGTTGGGGTACGATTTCAAAGATCGTCAGAAACTGGTAGAAGCGTTGACGCACAAGAGCTACAAAAAGCCCTACAACAACGAAAGACTGGAGTTTTTGGGTGACGCGGTGCTCGATCTGGTGGTAGGGGAGTATCTGTATGAGAAGTTTCCCAAGGCCAAAGAGGGGGAGCTAAGCAAAATGCGCGCTTCGCTGGTGAATGAGGCGGGTTTTAAAAAGCTGGCCGACGCCCTGCGGTTGGGAGAGTATATCTTCATCTCACCCGCCGAAGAGAACAACAAGGGACGGGAAAAACCCTCCCTTCTTTCCAACGCTTTCGAGGCGGTGATGGGGGCCGTTTATCTTGAATCCGGTTTGGATGAGGTACGGCGCATCACTATCGCCCTGATTGAGGCGTGCTACCCCAAAATTGACCTGGGATCGCTCTTTAAAGATTACAAAACCACCCTCCAGGAGCTTACCCAGGCCCGTTTTGGCGTCATTCCCGACTATATCCTCAAAGACGCCACGGGGCCCGACCATAACAAGGAGTTTGAGGTAGAGGTGCGGGTCAATGACCGGGTGCTGGCTGTGGCCAAGGGCAAAAGCAAAAAGGCGGCCCAGCAGGAGGCGGCCCATTTGGCGTTGGATCTTTTGCGCAAGGAGTCCTCATGAACAGTTTCGGACGCCGTTTTGTCATGACCACATTCGGTGAATCCCACGGCCCGGCCATCGGTTGCGTGCTCGACGGCGTGCCGGCGGGGCTGGAGATTGACGAAGCCTTTATCCAGGCGCAGATGGACCGTCGCCGTCCGGGGCAAAACGCCTACGCCACTGCCCGCAAAGAGGCCGACAAAGTAGAGATCTTAAGCGGCGTGTTTGAGGGCAAATCCACCGGTACGCCCATGGCCATGGTCATTTACAACACCAACCAGAAATCCAAGGATTACGGCAATATCAAAGATCTTTTCCGCCCCGGCCATGCCGACTTTACCTACTGGCAAAAGTACGGTATCCGGGACTACCGGGGCGGGGGCCGCAGTAGCGCCAGGGAGACCGCCGCCCGGGTCGCCGCCGGGGCGGTGGCCAAACTGATGCTAAAAAAGATGGGAATCACGGTGCGAAGCGGCATCTTCAAAATCGGCGACATCGCGGGTGAAACCGTCGATTTCGACCATGCGTCAAAAAGCGAGATTTTCGCCCTGGATCCTTCGGTCGAAACGGCCCAGAAAAGGGCGGTTTTGGAGGCCAAAGAGGCCCATGACAGCATCGGCGGCGCGGTGCTGGTACGGGTAGACGGGTTGCCGGCGGGGCTTGGTGAGCCCATCTACTACAAGCTTGACGCCGTGTTGGCCGACGCGATGATGGGTATCAACGCCGTCAAAGGGGTAGAGATTGGCGAAGGGACACACAGCGCCGAGCTTTTGGGAAGTCAAAACAATGACGAGATGACCAAAGAGGGGTTTGCGACCCATCACCACGGCGGGACGCTGGGGGGTATCAGTAGCGGCGACAGGCTGGATATAAAGGTCTATTTCAAACCCACCCCCTCCATCTTCAAACCGATGCGCACGCTGGATATTCACGGCCGTGAGACAACCTGCGAGCTTAAAGGGCGGCACGATCCGTGCGTGGCGATTCGCGGCAGTGTCGTGGCTGAGGCGATGGCGGCGCTGGTGGTGGCCGATATGCTCCTTTTGAACATGGGCCGAAAGATGGAAGATCTGCGACGCTACTATCAACGGGGCGTGTAAATGGCAAGAACAATCGTTCTAATGGTGTGGCTGGTTGTGGGCGTTATGGCTCAGGTGAACGTGGCGGTGAGCATTGTGCCGGAAGCGACGTTTGTGCGTAAAATCGCGGGGGATCTGGCCAAAATCACCGTCATGGTGCCGCCCTCGGCCAGCCCCGCGACCTATGAGCCCCGCCCCTCCCAGATGAAAGCCATCGCCAAGGCGCAGGTCTACTTGGCCGTCGGTGTTCCTTTTGAGAGGGCGTGGCTTCCCCGTTTTAGGGCGCAAAATCCCCGCATGAAGATGGTTGATATTACCCAAAATATTGCCAAAAAACCCATGCGCTCGCACGGCTCCCACGCCCACGGCGGTCAGGGGGGGCTTGATCCGCACGTTTGGCTCTCACCTCCGCTGGTTGCGCAAATGGTCCGAAATATCGCCAAAGCCCTCTCAAAAATTGATCCCGCCCATCACTCTCTTTTTGCCGCCAATTTAGCGATCTTTTTAAAAGAGATTAAGGCGCTGGATGAAAAGCTGAAAAAAGAGTTGGCGCCTTGCGAAGGCTCGGCCATGATGGTCTTTCACCCCTCCTGGGGCTATTTTGCCCGCACTTACGGTCTAGAGCAGATTCCCATTGAGGCGGAGGGCAAGGAGCCCGGCCCCAAACTGTTGGCAAAACTGATTCGCACGGCCAAAGAGAAGAGGGTCAAAGCCCTCTTTGTCCAGCCGCAGTTTTCCAAACGCACGGCCCGGCTTATTGCCAAGCATATCGACGCCCGGCTTGTTGAGGCCGACCCGATGGCCGAAAATTGGGCCCAAAACCTTTTGCGACTGGCGGAGTCAATATGTCCCAAACGGTAGCGGCCATCGAAGCCAGGGCACTCAGTTTTGATTATGCCGGCTATCCCGCCCTGGAAAATGTGACATTCAGAGTAGAAGAGGGTGATTTTCTGGCGGTTATCGGCCC
>Ga0256843_1000811_pt1 | contig 25711 bp, 19 predicted proteins | sample AlvinellametaG_FD_191572 | JGI IMG/M metagenome (GOLD analysis project Ga0256843, IMG submission 191572) | Pompeii worm associated microbial communities from hydrothermal vent at the East Pacific Rise, Pacific Ocean - Alvinella | ecosystem: Host-associated > Annelida > Integument > Unclassified ... | reverse complement strand
TTTCTCCTCTTGATATATACCTAAAGCTTTAACCTCTTCTAAGATATTGGGGCTAACTTTCATTCTAGATTCAATAACTACATCAGAAAGCTTAGATTTAATAGCCAAATGAAGGGGATGTTTTCCAGCATATTTTTGAGCCAAGCAGAACAGCTCTTCTATAATTTTGGAATCAGGCATAAGATTAATAGATAAGATTAATGGTTCTAGCATAGGTTCGGGGGTGTGTTTTTCCTCTTTTACTACTTTGACCTTCTCTTTTTTTGCCTCTTTAAGAGATTCTATTTTTAAAATATTCATTCGTGTAAAGTCACCATCTTTGGTAATTTTTACTTTAAATGCAATAGGTTTGGATAAATCAAAATCTTCATCTAACTCTTTTAATCTATTCTCAAAGAGCATCAGTTCAATATTTCCATGCAAATCCATAATATTAGCAATACCAAATTTATTACCCTTTTTTGAAATCTTCTCTACAATATTCTCTATTTTACCAATAAATAGGGCTTGTGAACCATCAGCTAAATCGTCTATTTCAGAGCTTAATGTGTAGTTGATGCCCTCTAACTGTTCACGATACTTATCAAGAGGATGCCCCGATACATAGAAGCCTAAAGACTCTTTTTCAATGGCTAAAATCTCTAAAAGGTCATACTCTGGCATAGGTTTAATATCAACTTTAACGGTGGTCATCTCTTCGGTATCGCCAAACAGAGAACCAACAGCCATTTTTTTAGCCAACATCGCTTTTCCTGCCGATTCGGTTATAAGCTCTACTTGGCTAATTAAGGCACATCGTGAGTGACCAAAATCATCAAACGCTCCAGCTTTTGCCAATGTTTCAATAACCCGTTTATTGACCTTAGAGGCATCAATTCGTGATACAAAATCGCTCATATCTTTAAACTCTCCACCTTCGTTACGGGTAGCAATAATAGAGTTAATCGCCACATCTCCTGCACCTTTTAATGCTCCCATACCAAAGAAGACCACCTTTTGACCATCAATTTCATCGGCTTGAAATACCAATTCCGAACGGTTGATATTTGGTGGACGAAGCACAATATCAAGGCTCTTCAGCTCATCAACATACTTTACAACCTTATCGGTATTGTTCTTTTCAAGGGTCAAGATAGCAGCCATAAACTCTGTCGGGTAGTAGTATTTCAGATAAGAGGTGTAGAATGTAATCATGGCGTAAGCTGCTGAGTGAGATTTATTAAAACCATACCCTGCAAACTTAACGATGAGGTCAAACAGTTCTCTTGCCACACCCATATCAAACCCTTTTTTACCTGCTCCAATAGCAAAATCCTCTTTTAGCTTGTCCATCTCCTCTTTAATCTTTTTACCCATCGCTCGTCGAACTAAGTCAGCCCCACCAAGGCTAAACCCACCAATGGTCTGAACAATCTGCATAACCTGCTCTTGGTAGACAATAACTCCATAGGTAGGTTTTAGAATCGGTTCAAGCTCGGGGAACATATAGGTAATCTCGGCTCGTCCATGTTTACGCTCAACAAAATCATCAAGCATCCCCGACTCCATTGGACCGGGTCGATAGAGTGCCAACATCGCAATAATATCCTCAAATCCACTTGGTTTAAGCTTCTTTGCAAGGTCTTGCATTCCTGCTGATTCTATCTGAAATAGTCCCAAAGTATCGCCTGTAGAGATGTAGTCATAGACAGCACGGTCTTCAATATTCTCTTCAACAAAGTTTATCCGTTTTCCATGACGCTTCTCAACCAGTTTTAGAGCCTCTTCAATAACAGTTAGGGTCTTAAGCCCCAAAAAGTCAAACTTAATTAAATCGACATCCTCAACATACTTACCATTATATTGGGTTGCTAAAGTATCTTGACCTGTAGGTTTAAAGAGAGGAGTCTTTTTCCATAACGGTTCATTACTAATTACAACCCCAGCAGCGTGAGTTCCTGCATTTCTATTTAACCCCTCTAGAGCCAAAGCATAATCCCAAGTACGTTTAGCCAAAGGGTTACTATTACAAAGCTCTGCAATCTTTGGCTCTTTGGCATAAGAGTCGGTCAAGTTTATTCCTAACTCATCAGGAATAAGCTTTGCCATAGCATCAGCTTGTGAATAGGGCATATCCAAAACCCTAGCCACATCACGAATAACCCCTTTTGCCTGAAGTTTACCAAACGTAATAATTTGAGCCACATTGACGCGTCCATACTTCTCAATAACATAATCCAAAATCTCTTGCCGTCTCGCTTGACAAAAGTCCATATCAATATCAGGCATAGATACCCGTTCAGGATTTAAAAAACGCTCAAAAAGCAGACCATAAGGCATAGGGTCAATATCGGTAATTTCCAAAGAGTAGGCAACTAAAGAACCTGCGGCCGAATTATGAACAATATAGTTAGAGGTTGTATAGGAGTGGTCATCTTCTACTGTAAAATCATAAACTTTTGTTTTCTGCTTTTTATGCTCTGTTATCTTTCTAACTTTTAGTTTAATAAACTCTTTCTCTATCTTATAGATATTTTGTCGCTCTTTTGGAATATCGTATATTGAACCGTTTGAGGGTATGTTTATAGTATATTGTCTGTTCCCCTCTTTTAATTGAATAGAGGTCATTACTCTTTTATCTTCTCTTACAGTTGATGGAATTCCCACTTGAAATAGAAGTTTTCTAGTTTGCATAGCAAGTGTTTTAGATACTGTTGTAATCTTGATTCTATCATTTGTTTTGTAGCCATCAGCAGAGATATAACCATTTAATACCTCTAAAATCTCTATTTTGGGTAGAGTAAAAACAAAACTTGGAATATATTTTGAGTTTGATTCAAATCTATAATCAGAAAAAGTTTTTGCAAAGAAAGCGTGTAAAAACTTATCATGAATATTTATATCTATAATATTTTTTGTTTTTAAAAGGGAGTAATCATATCCATTCTCTTCTATAAAAGATAAAGTTTCATCCACTCCATGTTTATCATCTTTATGAAATACAATTGAAACAGATTTTCTATTCATATCTTTCCTAATATGTCCATCGCCTATCCATCTACCAAGAAATTTTCTAAAATAGTAGCTATTTTTTAGGTATCGTTTTACTCTTCTTTGATTTAACTCTTTAATATAGGTTGCCCATTGATTAGTTGAGTCAAATTTTTGAAGAATAAAGCTCTCTATATCTTGAATAGTCTCTTTTTTTATATTGACATCTTTTCCAATAAGATAGTTATAATATTTTTTTATGGTTGACTTTGTCTTTGGAATCTTTTTTGATAAATCTTTAATACTAAAATCATGTTTCTTATTTTGAGAGTAGGTATAGATGAGCTGTCCATCCTCTTCTTGATAGTCACTATTGCAAAATTTTAACAAGTCAAACTGTTCAATTTTTTTAATTTTATATTTTGGAATAGGCACAATCAACCAATCTTTAGTAGTTATCTCTTGTGCCTCTTTCCACTTATTATCTCCCATATAGATTTTATGGTCTTTGGTCAGAGTAATATTGTTTATAAAATCCCCATAAAATGTAGAGATAGTTAACAGCTCTTCATCTATATCATACTCAAAACACTCTGTAACTTTTTTAGGAGTGTTGTTATGGCTTAAAACTAAATCTCCAACTTTTATCTTATCAATATTTTTTGTTTCAACTCTCTTTTTATTGACTGTATAGACCAAAGTATCTTTTGTTAAACAACCTCTCCCCGGTCCAACAGGAATATCTATCTGTTTCGCTGCATCCACAAACTCCCAAACAATAAGCATATAGCCAGGGAACTTCATGGAGTTGATAATATCCATCTCTACTTGTAGTCTCTCTCTATACTCTTGGTGTTTCTCTTTTGGAACAATTTTTAGACGTTTTTCAAGCCCTTTTTTACAGAGGTGGTTAAAGATAACAATATCGTTTTCAAGAGAGTATTCTGCGTCAGCTTCGGGGAGGGTTACCCCCTCATCTTTGGCAACATCTCGGGCAAATTTAAAGTTTGGTGGGGTTGGGTTTCCTAGTTTTATCTCTAGGTTACACTTGTTGGCTATCTCTTGGGTATTGGTAATTGCTTCTGGAATATCTGCAAATAGCTCTGCCATCTCTTGGGGGGATTTTACATAAAACTCATGCACAGAGTGACGCATACGGTTTGGGTCGTCATAGAGTTTGTTCATGGCAATACACATAAAAGCTTCATGGGCATCGGCATCTTTTTGCAAGGTGTAGTGGGTATCATTGGTTGCAATAATTTTGATGCCTGTCTCTTGACTAAGTTTAATAATCTGTTTATCTATATTGTATTGATGGTCAATTCCATGACGCATAATCTCCATATAGAAATCATCGCCAAAGACCTCTTTATAACGTAGGGCTACTTTTTTTGCTTCATCATATCCTAAAGCTCCATTTTTAACATTTCTCTCACTTAAATTTAAGTGCCAATTTATCTCGCCTTGCAGACAAGCACTTGAACATATTAACCCCTCAGCATTCTCTTTAAGCATCTTCCAGTTGATTCTTGGATAGTAGTAGAATCCGTGCATATAGGCTTGTGAGCTAAGATACATGAGATTTTTATAGCCAATATCATTTTTGGCATAGAGACATAAGTGAAACCGTTTTCTTGTCGATTTATCGCCTATATCCTCTTCATTATGAATATAAGCCTCCATCCCAATAATAGGTTTTATCCCATTTTTTTTCATCTCATTATAAAAAGTGATTGTTCCAAACATATTGCCGTGGTCGGTCATAGCTACCGAATCCATACCTAATTCTTTTATCTTTTTAGCCAATACAGGTATTTTATTAGCTCCATCTAACATAGAGTATTCGGTATGTAGGTGCAGGTGGGTAAATTTTACAGGTTCTTTAGACATTAATTCCCTTGAAATAGTATAGATTGCAGATTCGACTTTATCGAACATCTATTTTTTATCGGATTATAGCAAAAAGAGACCTTATTTAGATGTTTCAGTAGAGTATCTTTTTCTAATTTTAGAATATATTTTAATATTATAAAATTGAAAATGTTTTAAAAATCTTAAAAAATGGTTTTACAGCTATCTTACAACCATCTTACAAGTATTATTATTAATTTTTTAATGTTTTTTCTATAATAATTATATATAGAAATTAATTTTTTTAAATAAAATTTGATAATGGTCTTAATGAGAAATATTGCACAACAAAATCTAAAACTTTTTCTTTTTACTCTGTTTTTATTTTTACTTGGAATCTTTTATTATTGGTCTGTTAGGGATTCAACCATTGTTTCTGAGTATCTAGGAATCAACCACTATACAAAAGAGTTAACTCTATTTCGTATAGATTGGTTTCCAAGTTTTGTGCATCAATTTTCATTTACTATATTCACTTGGTTAGCGTTAGAGAGAACTCTTTTATTGTTCTCTCTGCTCTTTTGGCTTGTTTTAAACATACTCTTTGAATTAGGTCAAGCACTACCAAATGGATATACAGATTACTTTCCAAATTTCCTTGCTAACTATTTTAAAAATGGCACTTATAGCCATGGTGATATGTTGGCTCTTGTGGTGGCTAGTTTTTTAGCTTATGTTGTAATGATTAAATATCAAAAAAAGGGATAATTAATGCATGTGTCTATAAAGTTTATAAGGCTATTCTTGGTCTTGATAGTTGGGGTTTTCTTTTTGCTTGGGTCTTGTATATCAGAAGATTGTGAAGACCATGATAAAAATAGTAGTGAAGCAAAAGTACTACAACAGAGAATCCTTCAAACCATAGGAATTCCACAAGATATTATTATCAATCTCTGTCAAGATGGAAATAAAAATGGATTTTGTGATAATAAGGAGTTGCAGTCTAAAGTTGTTATGACATTGGATAAGGGCGAAGTTTTTTGGGAAAAGCTTAGAAAAAGTGTAGAAGGAAGATATTTTTTAGAGACCCTTGACCCAAAACTTCCTATTCTTTTAGAGCTTCAAGATGCTTATAGAGTTGATTTTAATGAGGGTAGATTTACACTCTTATTTAGTGGATTTGAAACAAATAAAGAGAGTGAGGTTAAAGAGTTGTCTGTGTTACAATCTATGATTGATGCTTCTTATTTAACCAAAAATGATGCGAAAGGAGTTAGAAATCTAGGTAATGATTATGCACAAGATAAGTTTTATGAGTATCTTTTTGATGGGTTAGAGACAAATCTTAATACTTTAGGAGCAAAAGGTTTTGCACCAAATGAGGCAATGAGTCGAAATATAGAGAGTATGGCAAATAAGTTGGTTGAGAATAATATTACAACTGATTTACAACATAGAATTAAAGAGTGTACTAATAATGAGTGTATTGATAAAGAGTTAGATGTACTTTCATCTATATTAGTTATAGATGAAGATAAAGAGAATAATAAAAGGATAGAAGTACAATGAGAAATATTAAAGAGTGGGCTATATTAGGTTTTGCAATTTTGATGATTGGATGTGGAGGGGAAGATAATAGTGCCGGTGCTGAAAGTAGGAGTTTGATCTTTGCACCTATTTCTGTGGATGATTCTAATAATAGAGAGGAGTATGATATTATTCGTGAAAATATCTTTAAAGATGTATCAACCTCTCCTCTCTCTACCTTTAGTGCAGATGTTGATACAGCATCATACTCTAATGTTAGACGATACTTAATGGTAAATGAGAAGCTTCCACCAAAAGATGCCGTTAGAATTGAAGAGATGTTAAATTACTTTAATTATAACTACAGTGAACCAAATAGCAGTAAGCCATTTTTGATGAATAAACGTGTTGGTCAAACGGTGTGGAATGATAAGACAAAAATTATTCATATTGGATTACAGACAAAAAAAGTAGATTTTAGTCAACTTCCTGCTAGTAATTTGGTCTTTTTAATTGATGTATCGGGTTCGATGTCTAGCAACAACAAACTACCTCTACTTAAAGAGTCTATTAAACTGTTGGTTGAAAAATTAAGAGAGAAAGATAGGGTTTCGATTGTGGTCTACTCAGGTTCATCAGGATTGGTTTTAGATAAAGCAAGAGGAGATGAGAAAAAGAAGATAATAGATTCTCTAAACAGATTAACAGCAGGTGGAGCTACAGCAGGTGGAGAGGGTATAGAGTTGGCTTATAAAGTAGCTCTTGAATCTTTTATCGAAGATGGCAATAACAGAGTAATTTTGGCAACAGATGGAGATTTTAATGTGGGTAAAAGCTCACAACGAGAACTTGAAGAGCTAATTGAAGAGAAAAAAGAGAGTGGTGTATATTTAACTGTTCTTGGTTTTGGAATGGGTAACTTAAAAGATGACAAAATAGAGACTCTAGCCGATAAAGGGAATGGAAACTATGCCTATATTGATACACTTCTTGAAGCAAAAAAGGTTTTGGTTACCGAGATGGGAAGTACCCTCTATACTGTGGCAAAAGATGTAAAAATACAAGTAAGATTTAATCCTCTAAATGTAAATCAATATAGATTAATAGGTTATGAAAATAGAAGATTAGAAAATGAAGAGTTTGCAGACGACAATAAAGATGCAGGAGAGGTTGGTATGGGGCATAGTGTAACTGTACTTTATGAGATTAAACCAAATACCAGTAATCAAAATGGAGGTTCAAGTAGATACCAAGATGTAACCTATAATGAAGAGTTCAAAGATGAATTAGCAACCATCTCTATTCGATATAAAGAACTAAATTCTAGTAGCTCCATAGAGATAAACAGTACCATTAAAGTAGATGACGAGCAGATAGATAAACAAGATTTTACATTTGCTCAAACTGTTGCAGGTTTTGGTATGATTTTAAGAGACTCCAAATTTAAAGAGAACTTAACAATAGATAAACTGATTAATTTAGTAAAAACAGCAAAAGGAGAAGATAAAGAGGGGTATCGAGCAGAATTTATTGAAATGATGAAAAAGGCTAATACTCTATAGTTGATGGGTGGCTAGTTTTTTTAGCTTATATTATAATGGTTAAATATAAAAAAAGGGTAATTAATGCGTGTGTATATAAAGTTTATAAGGCTATTTTTAGTCTTGATGGTTGGGATTTTCTTTGTGATTGGATGTGGAGGAGTAGAAGATTTTAAATATGAATGTGATGGTCAAGGAACTATTAAATATTCTGGAGGAAGTGTATATAAAGGAGAGTGTAAAAAAGATAAGAGAGATGGTCAAGGAGTTCTGACCTATTCTAATGGTAGTAAATATGATGGAGAGTGGAAAGATGATAAGAAAAATGGCGAAGGAAAATATACTTATGAAAGTGGAACAGTTTATATAGGAGAGTGGAAAGATGATAAAAAAAATGGCAAAGGTAAATATATCAATCAATATGGTATGTATCAGGGTATTTGGGAAGATGGAAATTTAACAGAAGTTACAAATCAAGATAGTTATCAAGAGGCTTATACTTATTTTAATAAAATTCGTAAACAAGCAGGTATGATAGAGTTAGAACCAAATGGAATATTAGAGGAGTCAGCTCAAAGTCATTCAAATTATATACACTTACATAATAAAGAGTTAAATGGATTAGAATATCATAGTGAGAGTAAAGATAAAGAAGGTTTTACAGGAATAAAAGCAAGAGATAGAGCTATATATCAAGGATATTTTTCTAAAAATGTTGGAGAAGGTATCTCTCATCAAAAAACAGCAAAAATCTCTATTAACGATTTGATGACAGCAATCTATCATCGTTTTGGAATTTTAACTTTTACTAAAAATGAGGTAGGGATAGGATTTACAAAAGAGCGTAAGAGCATGACTCGTAATTTTGTTCAGAATACAGGCAATTCTATTTTAAATGAATTATGTCAAGAAGATAGTTACTCTTCAGGAAGATACTATTACAAAGTCTGTAAAAATGAAAACCATAAGATTGAATCAGAACTTTTTGAAAATGCAACAATTAATATAGAGAATCAGAATCCCAAGTATGTACTTTGGCCATCTAAAGATTCTATAGATAATCTTTATGAATTTAATGGAGAGACTCCTGACCCAATGCCTGATTATAATGAAACAGGAAACCCCATATCTATACAATTTAATGAATATTACTATCCTAATCAAATTAGTATGAAATCTTTTCAACTTTTTAAAGGGGATAAAGAGATTAAAAAAACAAGAATTTTAACTAAAGAGACAGACCCAAATAATAAATTTTCAAATTATCAATATGCTCTATTTCCTCTAAAAGTTTTAGAAAAAAATACAGAGTATAAAGCCAAATTTAAATATAGATATAAGGGTAATGAAAAGAATATAATTTGGAGTTTTAAAACTATGAAGTAATAGAATTTAAAATCTCTTGTCTTTATCATAAAATTTTTATTTTTCTCTTACTTCTTATAAAATGATTGATTAAAAATTAAGATTCTTTTGGTCGGCTGAAGCCAACCCTACATAATGATAACCACAGCGATGGCAAATCCTCCATCGTGGGCGATGGAGAGTGAGGAATTTTTTATTTTATGAAGTTTTTGTGCTTTGGTGCTTAATTTGAAGTGGGGGGCATTTTTTTTATCTTTATATATGGTAATATCTAAAAAAGATAGCTCTGCTCCAATGCCACACCCTAGGGCTTTGGATATTGCCTCTTTTGATGCCCAATATCCTGCGATGCTCTCTATTTTAGATGAGAGATTTTGCTCCTCTTGAGTTAAAAAACGGTCTAGAAATTTTTTTCCAAACTTGTTGTATGATTTCTCTATTCTACTGATTACTGTAATGTCTGTTCCTATTTTCATCAAGCAAGTTTATCTAAAAATTGGATAAAATAAATTAAAAAAAGAGTTTTATGATAGAATCAATTTTTGCATTTATTGGTACACCCTTTGTTAAGTTTATAAAAAAAATGGAGAAATTTGGGGCTTTTATTCTTTTTCAGCTTCATCTTTTTCCTTTGATGTTAAAACGCCCTTGGAGGGTAAAACAGATATTTGAACAGACTGAAGTGATTGCTATTGGAACATTTGGAGTTATCTTTTTGACAGCTCTATTTTTGGGGTTGATTGAGGCTGTACAGCTCTATCAAGGCTTCTCTAAATTTGGGGCAGAGAGTTTTATGGGCTATACAATATTTATCTCTATTAGTCGTGAACTCGCTCCCCTTTTAGCAGGACTTATGGTTACAGCACAAGCCATCTCATCAATGTCAGCAGAGCTTGGAACCATGAGGGTAACTGAACAGATAGATGCTATTGAAACATTGGCTGTAGATTCTAAAAAGTATCTGGTTATTCCCCGAATTATTGCTACGGCTGTTGCTGTTCCACTTTTGGTTATTGCTTTTGATTTTATCTCCAATATGTCAGCATTTTTAATGGCTTGGTTTGCTTTAGATATGAATCCTGTGGTTTATGCAGATAGCATTAAACAGCTTTTACACTTTTCAGATATTGGCTCTGGGGTTTTAAAAGGTCTTTTTTATGGTTATTTGATTGGAACAATTGGGACTTATGTTGGGTATCACACTACAGGTGGAGCAAAAGGAGTAGGGACTTCTACCACCAAGGCTGTTGTTTTGGCTTCTGTTACCATCTTTATTGCTGACCTCTTTTTATCTATTATCTTTTTGGCTTTGGATTGGTAGCTTTTTATTTGGAATTGTGGCTTTAGTCCAATGCCATTACGGAAATGAGGCTTTAGTCTCATTCATTTTTGGTGGAAGCTTAAGCACCACTTCCGTTGAACAAAAAATAATCCGCAATCCTCTTCCATAATCTATGATTTGGGAGAGGTTAGGATTATAGAGACTTGTTTTGATTTTGTATATATTCCTTTATTGTCTCAATTGTAGCTCCCCCAACAGATAAAAGACAATAAGAAGGAGACCAAAAGAAAGGCTTCCAATAAAAAGGTCTTAAATATTTAGAAAACTCTTTTCTAATTATATCTACTACTCACAGTTTTAAAATTATTTATCAATTTAGATAACTGAATCTGTAGAGAGGCTTCAAAAGCAATGATAGTTTTAAATTAAAACATGATAAAATTCTAACATAAAATAATAAAAAATGTGATAAAGATGAAAATAGTAAAAATAGCAAAATTAAAAATCCTTACCCATACAAAAACTTTTGATGAGACAATAGAGATTTATAATAGTGCTTTGAGTTTTTATATTTTGGTTTGTGAGAAAGAGTATGTTGATTTAAAAAATAAAAAATCAAAAGAAAAAATAAATTATATAGAGTCTTTGACCTATAAAACAGCCAAAAATAGAGAGATAAAATATGATTTTGATGAAGAATTCCATAAATTCCCCTCATATTTAAGAAGAGCTGTAATTATGGAAGCGATAGGCGTTATTGATAGTCATTTTTCAAGGGTAAAAAATTGGGAAGAGAAAAAAGAGAGGGCTAAACTCAAAGGAAAAAGATTTTATGAGAAATCACCGACCATAAATTATAAACCAAATGCTTTTCCGACTTTTTACAAAAGCAATATGTGGAATAAAGTGAAAGATGGTAAAGCTCAAATTAAAGTTTTTAAAAACAGTGATTGGGTATGGATAGATATAAAATATTCAACAAAAAGCTTAAAATCAGGACAAAATTATAGATTTCTAAACTTTAAAGAGCAAAATCCAACACTTATTAAAAAAGGGAAAAAGTATTTTTTACATATCTCTTATGAAACAAAAGTTAAACTTAACTCAACTCCTCTGAAAAAACAGAAAGTTATAGGGGTTGATTTAGGTTTAACAAATTCGGCTGTCTGCTCGTGCATAGATTATGATGGAACTGTCTTGGATAGGGTTTTTATTAACCAATCCAAAGAAAAAGACCAATTATCTCACAGAGTAAATAAGCTTTCAAAAGCCAAACGAAAATCAGGGATTTTTAATGAGAAACCAAACCATTGGAGAAGAATTAATAATCTACAAAAATTTATAGTTCAAGATACAGTAGATAAAATTATAAATTTTGCAGTTAAAAATAAGGTAGATATTATTGTTTTTGAGTATTTAAGAAAAATGAGATTACCTAAAAATAGCTATGGGGCTAAAAGATTAAGAGCAAAATTACAATTTTGGGCAAAACTAAAAATCCAACAAAAAGTTGGAGAGAAAGCACATAGCTTTGGGATTAGATACTCAAGAGTTTTAGCTAGAGGAACATCAATGTATGCCTATGATGGAAGTGGACTATTGGAGAGAAACTATAAAAAAGATATTGCCACTTTTTCAAATGGAAAAAAATATCATTGCGATTTATCAGCATCTTATAATATTGGTAGTAGATATTTTACACGAGCTATTCTAAAACCCTTGTCTGAAAAGTCAAGGTTGCAAGTTGAGGCAAAAGTTCCTCAATTTGTAGACAGAACCAGTCATACTTTGTCTTCGTTAATTAAGTTAAGAGAGGTTGCTTAGTTCTGCTAAGTTTTGCTTCTATTATCTCGTATTCATGACAAATGAAGCCTCTTCCACGAAGGTCTCTTTGATTTGGGAGAGTGAGGTTCACTCTAATCTTTATCTATATCTTGAGCGCTCTCCAAAGGCATAAGAGAAGTTGATTCCAATTGCATTTCCATTGGCTGTGATGCTGTTGTCCTCTTTTAATTGATACTCAATAAATGTTCCTTTGAGTCCCATGGAGAAGTTGTCTGTTACCATGTATTGAACTTGAACTACGCCTCCTATTGCATTTTCATAGGTATCGTCTGCTTTATCATTAAAATATTTTCCATCTGTATCATAACCTGTAAAGCTCCCTAGAAGTTCAGGGTTTAAGTGATAGGTTAAACCTCCACCAAATTTCCACCGATTAGATTTGAAGAGGGCAACAGCTGTAAAGGGTATCATATCCCATGTAACCTCTCCATTTGAGGCACTCTCTTGGTCAAATTTGTATCCTACTAAAAATTGCAGTTCCATATTTGGATTATCCACCACAGCACCCACTTCAAAGCTAAGTCCCTGTCCTGCACGAATTTTATTGATGTCACTATCGTAATATCCATCACGCTCTATGGTTGCGAGTGTTGTACCTCCAAAATCGTATCCCATTTGAATCATGGGTTTCAAGTCTTGATTGGCATGAATAGAACTCAAGGTTAAAAGGGTTAATATAGATATTTTTTTAATCATTAAGAGGCTCCTTTATGTTTATAATTAATATTATACGTTACAATTGTGTTGCTATTGTTTTACATCCACTCAACGACTTTAGAGACTTCATTTGCAATAAAGCACTTTACAGGTGTTTTCTCTAAAGGTTTGGTAGGAATAATTGCTTTTTTAAACCCTTGGGTATCAATCTCTTTGAGACGTTGAGCCAAAGCAGAGATTTCACGAATTTCTCCTGTTAAACTTACCTCTCCTAAAAAGATAGTCTCTGCACTTAATTCCCTATCTCGATATGAGCTTAATATAGAGGCGATAATTGCTAAATCGGCAGAGGGTTCATTTATTTTGATACCTCCTGATATATTAACAAAAACATCATAAGTTCCCAGTGGTAAATCTAATTTTTTCTCTAACAGTGCTAAAAGCATATTTAATCGATTGTTATCAAATCCTGTTGAGCTACGTTTGGGGTGCCCATAGGCTTCTGAAACCAAGGCTTGAATCTCTATAATAATAGGACGACTTCCTTCCATAATAACAGTTAGTGCAGAACCTGAAGCCAATTTCTCTTTGTTAAAAAACTTTCCTGCCATACTCTGGGCATCAAGAAGTCCATTTTTACTCATCTCGAAAATTCCCACTTCATTGGTACTTCCAAAACGATTTTTAAATCCTCGTAAGAGTCGTAGTTCAGAGTTTGGGTCTCCTTCGAAATAGAGTACGGTATCGACCATATGTTCCAAGACTCTAGGTCCTGCAATCGAACCATCTTTGGTAATATGACCAATAATAAAAATAGGAATTTCCATGCTTTTGGCAATACGCATCAGCTCAAAAGTGATGGTACGCACTTGGGTTACAGAACCAGGAGCAGAAGAGGTCTCTTCTGAATAGAGGGTTTGAATAGAATCTATAATGATAAAACCATAATTTCTAGAGCGTATCTCATCGAGTATAACTTGTAGATTAATCTCTGCCAAAAGATAGACCTCTTTTTCATTTGCATCAAGTCTATCGGCTCTTAGTTTTATCTGCCCTTTAGACTCCTCTCCCGATACATAGAGTACAGGAATTTTAGCTTTACCTAAATTTCCAGCTATTTTCAATAGAAGAGTGGATTTTCCAATACCAGGACTCCCCCCAATAAGGGTTAATGAACCTGGTACAATACCTCCACCCAAGACCAAATCTAACTCTTTGCTTCCTGAGCTAAAACGTGTTATATTCTCTTGCTTTACTTCAGTAATGGGGGTTGCTTGTTGTCTATGAGAGGATTTTGAAGAGCCTTTTTTCACCTCTTCAACAAATTTTATCTGCTCCGTTGTCAGTTCAACCATGGTGTCCCACTCATTACATCCTGTACATTTTCCAAGCCATCGGGGACTCTGAAAACCACATGCTTGACACTCAAATAGGCTCTTTTTTTTTGCCATTTTCTGCTCCATGGTGGTGCAATAGGTTGCACTTTATGATTATTTACTCTATTATAGGGCATTGATTAAAAAAAAGGGAACAATATGTCAAATTGTAATCTTTTTTTTCGATAAAATTTTAGAAAAGGTAGAAATTGATGGAAGAGAATAAAAAGATACATATTGCTATTTTTGGTCCAACAGGTTATATTGGAACAAAGCTTATTCGGGATTTATACAATACAGGTCATAAATTAACACTTTTTTCACGAAGTACTAGAAAATTGGATTATCTACAGACCGACTGTTTCTTATTAAAACATTATGAACCCAATATCTGTATTATTCAGCAGTTTTTAGAAGAGCAATATTATGAAGATATTGTCTATAATCTACAAGGAGTTGATGTTGTCTATTATCTTGTTCACTCACTCTACATTAATGAAAAAAGTAACTTTTTAAGTAAAGATAATCAATTGGCATCACTGATTGCAAAAGCATCAACCAAGGCAGGAGTCAAGCAGATAGTCTATTTAGGAGGATTGGGAGTAGATAAACCTGAGGCACCCATCTCTAAGCACCTTTTAAGTCGACAAGATACAGCAAACTATCTTCGGAAATATCACAATAATGTGACAGAATTTAGAGCAGGGGTTATTATTGGTGCAGGGTCATCCAGCTTTGAGATTATTCGAAGTCTTGGAAATAAACTTCCTTTTTTACCAAAACTTCCTGGCATTGAGGGGTTGTGTCAACCCATTTTTGTAGATGATGTTATCGCTTATTTGATTCATGCCAAATTGAATGAATTGTATAAAAATCAGATTGTTGAGATTGGTTCAGATGATGTTTTAACCTACTCTGAGATGATTCGGATTTTTGCTCTAGAGATTCGTCATGTAGAGTTGGCTGTTGTTCCTCTGCCTATTATCAATAGACTATTAACGGTCTCTGTTTTGAGTTATATTATTAGTCATATGAGCAATATGCCATATCTGTTAATTAAACGTCTATTAGAGGGGATGAACTCTTATGCCATTGTTTCAGACTATCCTGTAGCAAAAATAGACCCATCTTGTCCAATTAAAGCCAAGAGTTTTAAAGAGTCATTGGTTATTGCAACCCAACGTCTAGAAGAGGCGATGTTTCAGAGTGTTTGGTCAATTCCTTATGAGCTTTCAGTACTTAATGCCGAGAAGAAGACCCAGTTTTTACATCTTAGCTCCAAAGAGTTGGAGGGTATGCTTTTTGAGGAGTACAGTACAAAAATAGAGGTTGAGGAGATGGAGCAGGTATTTGATACTATTAAGACAATAGGAGGAGAGCGTGGATACTTCTCTCCACGATGGTTATGGGAGATTCGAGGTTTTATTGATAAACTTTTAAATGGTAGAGGTCTCTGTCCAAATCCAAGAGACCCCCGTCTATTAAGAGTGGGAGATAGAATTGATTTTTGGGAGGTAAGTTACTATCGAAACTGGAGAGACCATAAAGTTTTACGATTAAAAGCCAATATGAAAACACCTGGTACAGCGTGGTTACAGTTTGTAATTCAAAGTTCAAAAAAACGAGACAGTGCAACCTTTACCTTAAGTGCCTATTTTGAACCAAAAGGGATTGCTGGGTATCTCTATTGGTACAGCCTATACTTTATTCATAAATTTATATTTAAATATATGGTCAAAGAGATTATTAAAGAGTCAAAAAAGCTTAACACTCTGGAATCTCATCCTCATTAGAGGCTTCATAGAAGAATTGGTATAAATCATCTGTCCATTTGTCTTGATAATACTTCTCAACATCTGGACAGCTCTTAATGATAGTCTCTTTTACACGGTTCTCTTCAAGAATCTCTAGCCACTCCTCTTGGGTATGTTTTTCAGCAAATTTATAAGCAGTCATTTTGCAATCCTCTTTGAGTACATACTTAAAGATATTTTTCCCTTTTCTTGGGTCACCTTTCTCTGCCATCTCTTTTTCAATAACATCTTTATGGTTACTATTGCTCTTGGTATCTGTTGTCTCTATCTTTTTCTCTTGAGTAACCACTACTTCTGTTGTTGGAGTCTGCTCGACTACAGGCAGTATATTCTTTGTTGATTCAATTACTTCTGCAACATAAGGTATCTGCTCCATCTCTATGGTTGTTGTCTCAATAGTAGGATTTTCCTCTTCTATTATTTCTAAAATCTCTTTATTTACAATAGGTTCAAGTTCTGCTGTTATATCTTTGGTGGCTTGGGTAGCTTGTTCAAGAATCTCATTGGTACTATTTAGGTCTAAGGCATAGATTGAAGGCGATAATAGAGAGAAGAGTATAAGAGTTTTTACTATTTTAAACATGAGGATAATCCTTGATTTTATTTATTAGAGTGCTTTATTTGATATAATATCTTAAAAAAGAGTATAGATGCAAGAAAAAATTATTAATCATTTTATAAGTTTAACAAAAGTTCCTCACTGTAGCCAAAATTTAGAGCCTTTAGAAGAATATTTAACCGATTTTGCAAAAAAACGAGGTTACGAGGTTGAGGTAGACAGTATAAAAAATATATTAATTAAAAAAGGTAATCCTAAATTAGCACTTCAAGCTCATTATGATATGGTTTGTATGGGAAAAGCACCTCAAATTGAAACTTATATGGAAGATGGTTGGTTGTTAGCAGAGAAATCATCATTGGGTGCAGATAATGGGATAGCCATTGCTATGATGATGCAGTTGATGGATGAAGGTGCAGAGGTAGAGTTTCTTTTAACTTCTGATGAAGAGATAGGATTGGTGGGTGCGAGTGCTATTGAGTTGCCATTATCCTCCTCTTTTATGTTGAATCTTGATTTTGAAGATGAAGGTGTTGTCTGTATTGGTTGTGCTGGAGGAGCAGATTTAATTGGAACCAGAAGCTTTCAAGAAGTTGAACCTTATCAATATAGTTATCAACTCTCTGTATTAAATTTAGATGGAGGACACTCAGGGGTAGAGATTCATAAGAATATACCCAATGCTATTAAAGTTTTAGCCAATTATTTAGAAGGAAAAGAGATTAGGATTGCAGAGTGTAATGGTGGTGAACGTAGAAACTCTATCCCTTCAAATATTACAATGCGTATAAGTTCTAAAGAGCCTCTAATTGGAAATGATAAGGTGAACATAACAGAGATAGATGAGGTACTTCCTGTCTATGATGGTGATGCTTTTATAGGTATTTTAAACAGTTTACAGCATGGTGTTTATAAATTTAATAGTAGATTTAATCTTCCTGATAGCAGTATGAATTTAGCAAGGGTTCATTTTCTAGAAGGTGAAGCAACCATAGAGTGTAGTAGTCGTGCCATGGATGATGTAGGTTTAGAAGAGATTAATGGTGAGATAGCAGATGTTTTTTATAGATATGATTTTGAACTTCTTGTAGAGTATAAATATCCAGCATGGAAACCAGAAGTTAACACTTTTACAGCTTTGGTTAATGATGCAATGGAGAGAGAGTTCGAAGAGAGTCATTATGAAGCAATTCATGCAGGGTTGGAGTGTGGAGTACTTTTAGAACGCTATCCCGATATAAAATTTGCTTCAATTGGACCGACCATCGTCTCACCACACTCTATTCATGAACGGGTGAAATTGGATTCTGTAGAGAAAATTTTTAGAGTAGTAAAAGAGATAATTACTAAACTTTAAAGGTTTGAGAGGTCTTACACTGCTTTTCTAAAAAGCACCCTTCACAGAGAGGATTAATTGCTTTACATCTATATCGACCAAAGAGAACCATCGCTTGGTGCAGTCGATGGAGGTCTGTTTTAAATTTTTTAGTTAAGGTCTCTTCGGTTTTGGTTGCTGTGGTATCATCACTAAGACCAAGACGATGTGCTACACGAAAAACATGGGTATCAACAGCCATAACATTGGCTTGTGTATGCTCTATCATTACAACATTGGCTGTTTTCTGTCCTACCCCTGCAAGTGTCATTAGCTCCTTTTGGGTTAATGGTATCTCTCCATTATAGTTTTCAATAACAGATTGAGCCATTTTAATAAGATTTTTTGCTTTATTATTATAAAAAGAGCAAGATTTAATATAAGATTTAACTTCATCCAAATTGGCATTGGCAAGTTCTATGGGGCTGGGATAGGCTTTGAATAGTGCAGGGGTGATAATATTCACACGTTTATCGGTACATTGTGCAGAGAGCATAACCGAGATTAATAGTTGATATAAGTTTTCATAGTTGAGCTCTGTAATTGAATCAGGATAGTGTTTTAAGAAGAGAGACTTTATCTCTTCTATCTCTTTTTTGGTCGCTTTTTTTATATTTTTTGTTGTCATAATCATTTAACTTTTTTAATTTGTATAGTATACTTGAAGACTTAATTTTAGTTTAAATGGTTTATAAATTGTTTACTATTTTGTGCTATAATTTTGATATTTAATATATCTATAAGTAAGGTAAAAAAATGAAAATTATGTTTAAAATTTTTCTAGCAATCTCTCTTTTATTAACAGGTCAACTTTTGATTGCTTCAGAGGTGGTGGCAACAGTCAATGGTGTTAATATTACTCAAAAAGAGCTCAATGAATTTGTTGTTTCTCAACTCCCTGGTGCAAACTTCTCTCTTCTTACCCATGAGCAACAGCAGACAGTTATAAATAAACTTATTGACAGCAAACTTTTTTTAGAAGATGCTAGAAGGATGAAAATAGATGAAAATCCTGAATTTATTGAAGCGCTTAAAAAAGAGAAAGAGAAGTTGATGCTGGATTTTTGGATGAAAGAGAAAGTAGAAGAGATTGTTATTTCAGACAGAGAAGCAAAAAATTATTATCGAGATAATCGTCAAAAATTTAATAAACCAGCTTCTGTAAAAGTTCGACATATTCTTTTAAGCACAGAGTCAGAAGCGAGAGCAATAATAAGAGAGTTAAAAGGAAGTAGAAGTAACTTACGTGAGAAGTTTATTCAATTAGCAAAAGAGAAATCAACGGGACCTAGTGCTGTAAATGGTGGAGAGTTAGACTGGTTTATTAAAGAGCAGATGGTTCCTGAATTTTCCGAAGCTGCTTTTATTTTGGCTAAAAACAGCATTACACTCTATCCAATTAAAACACAATTTGGATACCATGTAATCTATTTAGAAGACAGACATGAAGCAGGTTCTATCCCTTTTGAAGCTGTTAAACCAGATATAATTAAAGTCTTACGGGGTCTGAAATTTAAGAAGAAGTTAGCAGAATTAAGTAAAAAAATGAAGAAAACTGCAAAAATTAGTGTAAAATAGCAAAAAAAATGAAGGTATAAGAATAGAATGGGAAAAAAAGTATTAGATAGTTTACCATGTGGTGTATTAAGTGGAGATGAGGTTCAAACGCTTTTTTCAATAGCCAAAGAGGAAGGTTTTGCCATTCCTGCTGTGAATGTTGTTGGGACATCATCCATTAATGCAGTACTTGAGTCGGCTCAAAAAGTTAATTCACCTGTAATTGTTCAGTTCTCTAATGGTGGAGGAGATTTTTATGCAGGAAAAGGGATGCCAAGTGATAAAAGAGCTGTACTTGGAACAATTTCAGGTGCGCAACATGTGCATACTGTAGCTGAGGCGTATGGTGTTCCTGTAATTTTACATACTGACCACGCATCACGAAAGCTTTTACCTTGGATAGATGCACTCTTGGATGCAAGTGAAAAACATTTTGAAACATTTGGTAAGCCTCTCTTCTCTTCACATATGATTGACCTTTCAGAAGAGCCAATTGAAGAGAACATTGCAACATGTAAAGCCTATTTAGAGCGTATGAGTAAGATTGGTATTACACTAGAAATAGAGCTTGGTGTAACAGGTGGTGAAGAGGATGGTGTGGACAATACAGAGATTGATAATGCTCTTCTTTATACCCAACCAGAAGAGGTGGCATATGCATATGAAGAGTTAATGAAAGTCTCTCCAATGTTTACAATTGCTGCTTCATTTGGAAATGTTCATGGAGTTTATAAACCAGGAAATGTTGTTTTGACACCAACAATTTTAGACAACTCTCAAAAATATATTCAAGAGAAGTTTAATACTTCTGACAAACCTGTAGATTTTGTATTTCATGGAGGTTCAGGTTCAGAGCTTTCTGATATTCGTGAATCAATTGAGTATGGTGTAGTTAAAATGAATATTGATACCGATACACAGTGGGCATTTTGGGATGGTATTAGAGGATATATATCACAATATCATGCTTATCTACAAGGTCAAATTGGAAATCCAGAGGGTGAAGATAAACCAAATAAGAAATATTATGACCCACGGAAATGGTTACGAGAAGGAGAACTTTCGGTGGTTAAACGCCTAGAACAGGCATTTAGTGACTTAAACTGTTTAAATAGAAACTAACTTCATAAAAAATTCATAAAAATATCTTAAAATAATTTAATTATTTTTTTAAGGATATTTTTATGACTAGATATAAATTTTTATTATATTTCTTTTTTCTCTTCTTATTTGTTAGTTTTTTCGTTCGCATAGTACTTCTTGCTTACTCTTTTACCAATATTGATACAGATATAATTGTACTTTTTAAGTTATTTGCTATTGGATTTTTATATGATACTGTTGCTTACTTTTACTATATTATTCCTTTTGTTATCTATCTTTTTTTAATTCCCTCTAAACTTTTTAATTCTAAAATTCATAAAATTATCTCTTTACTAATCTTTTTTACTGTCATCTATGGAGTAGTTTTTAATGGTTTTAGTGAATGGTTCTTCTGGAATGAGTTTGGAAAGCGTTTTAATTTTATTGCAGTGGATTATCTGGTCTATACCCATGAAGTGATTAAAAACATTCAAGAGTCCTACCCTATGCCCCTCTTAATCGGTACTATTTTTATAATTACAGTAACGATTTTTTATTTTATTGCTAAAAAAAGTACTCTTTTTAATGAGATTTTTCAAGATAAAAGCTCTTATAAAAATCGTTTTGTTATAACACTATTGCTTCTTTGTATCCCCTTGATTGCTTTTGCTCTTTTAGAGAAACAGACACTGGTTAATGGTGTCTCTTCTAATCGTTATAATCAAGAGATTGCGAAAAATGGTTTTTATTCTCTCTTCTCTGCATTTAGAAATAATCAACTAGATTATGATGAATTTTATAAAACTGAAGAGACATCAAAAGTGTTGATGACATATCGAAATTTAGTAAAAAGTAGCAATAGTAAATTTTTATCTAATGATTTAAATAATTCATTACGATTTATCGAAAGTGTTAAAGATGAGAAAAAATATAATGTGATGTTGGTAATGATAGAGAGTTTAAGTGCTTCTTATATGGGTGCTTATGGAGATGAGAGAGGCTTAACTCCTCATATTGATAGGCTAACAAAAAATGCTCTTTTCTTCTCTAATTTTTTTGCTACAGGAACACGAACTGTTCGAGGAATGGAGGCTGTAACCATGTCTGTTCCCCCTACAGCAGGACGAAGTATTGTGAAACGACCAGATAATCATAACATGTTTGGTATGGGTTGGACTTTTAAAGAGAAAGGGTATGATAATAAGTTTATCTATGCAGGACATGGTTATTTTGATAATATGAACGAGTACTTTTCTCATAATGGGTTCAAGGTAGTTGATAGGCGTTCCTTTGAGGAGCATGAGGTAACCTTTGCCAATGTTTGGGGTGTTTGTGATGAAGATTTATTTGATAAGGCGATTAATGAAGCTGATGAATCTTATGTAGCAGAGCAACCTTTTTTCTCTTTTATTATGACGACATCTAACCATCGCCCCTACACTTATCCTGATGGAAAGATTGATATTCCTAGCCATACAGGTCGTGCTGGTGGAGTCAAATATACCGACTATTCAGTAAATAGATTTATAGAGAAGGCTTCAGAAAAACCTTGGTTTAAAAATACACTTTTTATTTTTGTTGCAGACCACAACGGTGGAAGTGCAGGTAAAAATGCTTTACCTCTCTATCGTTATAAGATACCATTTTTAATCTATGCACCAGATATTATTGTACCCAAAGAGGTTAAGAAGCTTTCCTCTCAAATAGATTTAGCTCCGACACTTTTTGCTTTAATGAATTGGAGTTATAAAAGTAAGTTTTATGGAAAAGATATTCTAAGTAAGGATTTTTATCCACGAGCATTAATTGGTAACTATCAAAAACTGGGACTCTATCAAGAGAATAAATTAACAATGCTCCTCCCCGATGCTTCTGTCAAAGAGTTTAGAGTTGAATCATTGAAGTTAAAGAGTAATGAATATAGAGAGATAGAACCACTTTCTAAAGATATTGAAGAGACCATTGGATATTATCAGAGTGCCAATTATTTTTATAAAAATCATCTTGATAGATACGAAATTTTTTAGTTTTACTCAAAGGAGTACTCTGTGTGCAAAAAGATATACTATACGATTTTAATGATGTTTACGCTTATCTCTGCAAATGAAAATGGGAGTTATGGTTGGGATGTTCCCAATACTTCTCTTAATATTGGGGGTTATCTTGATATTACCTATGATGAAAAACGTGACGATGCATTTCTATTTAATGATATTGCCCTACTATTTTCAGCAACTGAGAATCGTTTTGATTTACTGGGAGAGATAGAGTTATCGCATATATCTTTAGAGGGAAAGAGCAACAGCAGTTCAGATGTAGATGTTAATTTAGAGCGTTTACAATTAACTTATACACTAAGTGATAGAGAGAGTATTCAGCTAGGACGTTTTAATTCAGATATAGGTTTTTGGAATCAATCACCTATTATGATTTTACAAGATACAGGAACCTCCCCACATCTTATAAATCACCTTTTTCCAAAAGCGACTACAGGAGTACTCTATCGACATAATATTGGAGATGAGGATAGCTTTTCATTAACCCTTCAACATACAAAAGATATTGCACATCAAGAGAAAGATACAACTTTATACAGCCAAGAGCAGTTAATTATAGACAGACATTTAGGATTCTCTTATTTTGGTATCAAAGAGAACCTCTCTTGGCGTTTTTCAGCAGGTTCTTATCGAGAGACAACCAATAGAAAAGCTCTCTACATGGGGTTTGGAATGGAGTATGAAGAGGAGGAGTTCTCTGTTGAAGCTGAATTTTTCACTCAAAACTCCAATAGAAAAAGTGAGGAGAAACCCTATAGCATATATCTACAGTCCACGTGGCACTTTAAATCATCACAAGATGCGATTGTTCGTTTTGAACGCTATAAAGATAATTCCATATCAACTGAAGAGGAGATTTATCTTTTGGGATATGCTTATCGTCCAACGAGTAATATTGCATTAAAGAGTGAATATATTTATCACTCAAAACTCCCTTTAAATCGTTTTGTTTACTCTTTTTCGGTACTTTTCTGATGTTTAAAGTTTTTTTATTGCTATTTTTGTCTATTAAGATGCTCTCTTCTAGAGAGTTGGTGGTTATTGGAGATAAGAATTTTCCTGAAAATAATTTAACACGTTCTGAAATTAAAGCAATTTTTTTAAACAAGAAACGTTTTATTAAAGAAGAGAAAATTTTAGTTATGAATTATGAAGTTCATCATCCTCTACGGTTATGTTTTGAAAAAGAGATTCTTGGAAAAACCGAACGAACATTAGAGCGTTATTGGAGAAAAGCCTATTATCAAGGAAAACGACCACCCAAAGTAATCAGTTCAACCCAAATGCTTTTTTTATATCTTGATACAGTGCATCCAGCAATTGGTTATAGTGATTTGAATGTTACTAAAAACAGTGATTTTATTATTTTATATCATCTTTTTTGTCATGATGATTAAAGTTTAATTTTAAACCCTACACCTCGTACTGTTTCGATAATTGTCGATGCAATACCAAGTTTTCTACGTAAATTTTTAATGTGTGCATCAACTATATTACTAGAGTAGAGAGCATTGAAATCTCGATTAAGATGTTTACTTATTTGGTATCTGGTTAAAACAGTGTTGTTATTTAGTAGAAGAAACTCAAAGAGTTCAAACTCTTTTTTTGAGAGTAAAATATTCTTTTCTTTCAATAAAATTTCTCTAGAACATAGATTAATATAGAGATTGTTAATATAGAATTCAGACTGTTTCTGTTTGCTATCTCTACGTAACAAGGCACGAATTCTTGCAAGAAGTTCAATATTAGAAAAAGGTTTTTCCATGTAGTTATCAGCTCCTGCATCAAGTGCTTGAGCTTTTTCATAAGACTCTTTTTTAGAAGATAGAAAAAGTATGGGTGTTGTATCGTGGTAATAGACTCTCTGTTCTTTTAAAAAATCAATTCCCGTTCCATCTGGCATCATCCAATCAAGAATAATTAAATCATATACCTGTTTTCCCATCATATTTTTAGCAGATTTTATTGTTTCTGCTATGTGTACATTAAAGTAGGCATCTTTTAAAAGTTTAGTGAGTCCTGCAATTATTTCTACGTTATCGTCAATAATAAGTATATGCATATCTACTGCCTTTTTCTTTTTTTGTAAAAAGTTATCTTAGTTAAAATTTATGAAGTTTCTATGAAAATTTTTTTTTCATAGAAACTTCATAAAAAAATTTTATACTCAATAAAATAGATTAAATAGGAGTCAGTTTATGAAACGTATAACAGAATTAAGTTTGGTAGTCTCAATGATACTTTTTACTGCGTGTGGGAGTGGAACATCAACGTCAAACAGTGAAAATATAGATAATTTGAAAACAGGTTTTTTTATTGATGGGGCAGTCGGAGGATTGGGTTACATGACAACATCTGGAGAGCAAGGTGTAACTGATAGTAGAGGAGTATTTAAATATAAAGAGGGCGAATCTGTCAATTTTTTTATTGGAAAACTTCTTTTAGGAAAAGCAATCCCTCCAAGTAATGGTCTTGTGACACCAAAAATATTGGCAGATGGAGATAGTAGTGTTGAGGGTTTAATTTTAAGGACACTACAATCAATAGACAGTGACAATAATACAAGTAATGGAATTACTATAGCTTCTTCTATTAGTTTAGAGTTAGAAAACTTAGATACATCTGTAGCCATTAGTGCCTTAGATGAGCAGGAGCTTTTAGCTTTAGATTCAACTTTACGAGCAGAGATAGATAGTGATAATAATGGAGATATAGATGTTGACTCGACTCAAGCCTATAACCACTTTGAAGAGTCTATTAAAAATTTTGAAAACGCGAATAGTACTAGTGTAGATAATGGAACAGAAGATGTAAATAGTACAACAGATTCAACCCAAATAGAGAATAATACC
>Ga0256843_1000810_pt1 | contig 25749 bp, 28 predicted proteins | sample AlvinellametaG_FD_191572 | JGI IMG/M metagenome (GOLD analysis project Ga0256843, IMG submission 191572) | Pompeii worm associated microbial communities from hydrothermal vent at the East Pacific Rise, Pacific Ocean - Alvinella | ecosystem: Host-associated > Annelida > Integument > Unclassified ... | reverse complement strand
ACTCTATTTAGTATGGCACAAAATGGAAAATTAAATATTTTTAATATTAATAAAAAAATGTAGGGATACCCCTTGTGGGTATCTAGTATATATATTGGATTTAAATAATATTTATCCACAAAAAAATTGCAAAAAATTTAGTATTAAGATACTATATTAAGTATAGTGTATTTTAAGGAGTATATTTAATGGACATTTTTTTATTGCTATTTTTACTAATTATTATTGTGGGTACTATTATTAGTTATATCTATTTTATGAGAGAAAAAAAAGCTCAACTCTTGGTGATAGAACAAGGGATTTGTCCTAAGTGTCATCAACAAACTATGGAAATTGCTGACCAGAGAGGTGGAGGTTGTAGTGGAACTAAAATGGTTACTTTTGAATGCAAAAATTGCAAATATAGCTCTGTTTTTAATATAGGTGGAGGTAGTTGTGGTAGTGGTGGGTGTAGATTATAAATAATCCTATCATTATCTATCATTATAATTTAATATTTCTAAAACTTTTTTTGATAAAGTTGATGAATATCAATAATTTTCTTTTTGCAAATTGAGATAATACACTATGCTTTTAGCATAAATAGATATTCAAAAGGATTCCTACTATTATGGATGTATTTATTTCAAGACCCGAAATTGCTGTTGATATGTTTTTACCAATCTTTATTGTATCGACGCTTGTTTTAGTCTTTGGTGTAGCCTATGCGGGTATTATTACCTTGGCTAAAATGGGTTTTTTTTCCAAAAGATGGATGGTGGTTGGGTATCTATTTTGGATATTACAAACATATTGTTTATATAAACTCTCTATTATGATTCAGAGTGAACTATTTACTACAAAAGTACTAATGGTTACTATGATAGCTTATCTATTTATACCTCATTTATACTTTAAGTTTATAGAAGACTCTGAAAAAAGATATGAGAATAAATATAAACATGATGATTAAAAAAAGGAGGAAACATGGCAGAAGAGAAAAATGTATCTGTATGGACAAGTATTCCATTTTGGCGTAGGTCAGCTGCTTGGGTAACTGGATTTGCTACCATTTTACTCATTTGGCTAACATTTGATACTATGAGTCAAATTACAATGGGAACTGATGCTGATTTGAAGAATGGAATTACAAAGAGAGTTCCAGCACCAACAGTAATCAACTATCATATTGATTATAAAATGAGCGAAAAAAGAGGACATGAGGTTCCAGTAATTGGTAAAAAAGAGCCATTCTTTGGAAAAGAGTGGAGTGAGAAAGAGGCAAAAGAGCTTTTACATCTTGGTAAGCTAACTTCTCAAGCAAAAAACTGTATGAATTGTCATACTCTACTTGGAAATGGTGCTTATTATGCTCCAGACCTTACAAAAGCTTGGTTAGACCCAATGTGGCAAAAGGGTGGTCCTATGCAAGGGATGACAGGAAAAAATACAACAGAAGAAGCAATGGCTGAATTCCTACAACACCCTTCTCAATACCCAACTCATGCTAGAATGATGCCAGACCTTGGTATTACTGAAAAAGAAGCAAAAGCTTTGGTAGCATTTCTTAAGCATATGAGTAGTATTGACACAAACGGTTTCCCAAGAAACTTTTCTAAAACAGTAGAACAATTCAAAGCAGGAGGAACCAATGCTCACTAGTATAAAAACAAATCAATTGACTAATGAGGGTCAAAAACTTGGAATGATGTATTTTAGAGTAGCAATAGTTTTATTTGGTGCTCAGCTTTTAATGGGACTTATTGCTGCTATTCAATTTGTGTATCCAGGATTCTTATTTGAGATATTTGATTTCTCTGTTGCTAGAATGGTACATATCAACGCACTTGTTGTGTGGATGCTTTATGCTATGATTGGGTCTGTTTATCTAATGCTTTCAGATGAAACAGGTGAGGATATAGTAGGAATCAAACTTGGTAAGCTTGGATTTTGGGTACTTACAGCTGCTGTTGCTGTTGTTGTACTTGTTTATATCTTTGTTCAAGTAGGTTCTGGTAGTGAAGCTACTATTTGGTTTATCAATGAAGGTAGAGAGTATATAGAAGCTCCAAGATGGGCTGATATTGGTATAGTTGTAGTTGTTCTTATTTTCTATTGGAATGTATTTGCTACATACATGAAAGGTAGAAAAACAGGCGTAATGACTGTTATGGTTGCTAACCTTCTTGCTCTTGCAGGTTTATATCTAGCAGGTATGTTCTTTACAGATAATATCTCAGTTGACCAATACTGGTGGTGGTGGGTAATCCACTTATGGGTTGAGGCTACTTGGGAAGTATTTGTTGGAACACTTGCAGCTTATGCACTTATTAAAATCATTGATGCCAAAAGAGAAATAGTTGAAATGTGGCTATGGATTGAAGTATTGATGTTGTTTGGTTCAGGTATTCTTGGACTTGGACACCACTATTTCTGGATTGGTACACCTGAATATTGGTGGGAAATCGGTGCTTTATTTAGTGCATTAGAACCTGTTCCATTGGTTGCGATGTTTGTTCATGTTCTTTATGATTGGGGTAAAGAACAAGGAGCTCACGGAGAAAAACCAGTCATCAAAAATGGTCCTGCTATGGCATGGCTTGTAACTAATGCGTTTGGTAACTTCCTTGGTGCTGGTATTTGGGGATTCTTCCACACACTACCACAAGTAAATATCTATACTCATGGTTCTCAATTTACAGCAGCTCACGGACACTTGGCATTCTTTGGTGCATATGCAACAATTTTAATTGGTATGATGTACTTTGGAATCCAAAAGTCTTATGGTGTAGAGAGAATGAAAGCTACTTTCAAATCAAAAATGGCTATCTTCTTGATTACTTTTGGTGTAATAGGAATGACAGTAGCACTTACAATCGCAGGATATGAGCAAGTTCTTGTAGAGAGAGCTGAGCTTGGTGGTGGCTGGAATGCTTTCTTTACAGCACAAAATCTACCTTGGTATGTTCAAGCTCAAACTTGGAGATTGATTATGGGTGTTGTTACCTTTATAGGATTTGTTTATCTAGTATTGGATTTACTAACTATTGGGGAAAAAGCCCAAAAAGAAGCAGAAGCTTAATAGCTTCTGTTTTTTATTTTTTAGATAGAAGGAGAAAATATGTTATTTGAACCATTTACAGATGTAGTTCCTAGTTTTTTCGGTTGGCTTAATCAAGGACCGTTGACTTTGACTTTAGTTTTGCATACTATAATCATATTGCCAATGTTTTGGATTTATAAACAAGAAAAAGCTAAACTTGAAAATGAGAAATAGAGAAACTTAATCTTAATAAAAAGGAGACAAAGATGAACAAGATTCTAAGCATAGCAGCAGTTACGGCATTGACAGCATCATTTAGTTTTGCAGGTACATCAAATATGGACTTTGCAAAAATGTATGAAAAAGAGTGTCAAGGGTGTCATGGCCCAATTCACCAAGGAGGTGTTGGTAGTGACTTGAGACCTAGTGCCTTAAAAAAGAAAAATCATGCAATGTTGGTTGAGACTATCTTAAATGGTAGAGAAAATACAGCTATGCCAGCATGGAAAGATAAATTTAGCAAAGATGATGCAGCAGGAATGGTTGATTGGCTCATGGATTGGAAAAATACTGTTGAGCTAAAACTAGACTTAAATAAAGTAAAAGAGACTTGGACAAAACTTGCTGATGTGGATGAGTTGGCAAAAAAATATCCAGTTGACAAAGATGGTAATCTAAAATATAAAGGTGCTGAAGTTAAAAATGTAAAAGATATTACATTTGCAACAGAGAGAGATGCATCTTTAGTTGACTTTATCGATTCTACAAATGGAAAAGTTTTATCTAGACACAAAGCTGGATTTGCTGTGCATGTTACAGTAACAAACAAAAATAATCCAAGGTATGCTTACTCTATTTCTCGTTCTGGAAGACTTACAATGTTTGATATTGGAGCACCAGGTCAACCTGCAGTAGCTTCTGTTCAAGTAGGACAAGAGTCAAGAGGTCTTGCAGTATCTCCAGATGGAAAATATGTTTTGGCTGGAAACTATAATCCAGGTGGTGCAGTACTTTGTGATGCACATACACTAGAACCTCTAAAAGCTTATGATACAAGTAGAGTTATCGACCCAGATGGACAAATCAACCCAAGTAGAGTTGCAGGTATTGCTGATACACCATTTGGCCCATACTTTGCAATGGCTCTAAAAGATGCTGGACATGTTTATATTATAGATTACTCTAAACCAAACTTCCCAATCGTTGGAGATGTTCCAAATATCGGAAAAATCTTACATGACTGTTTCTTGAATGAAAATGAGGGTGAAGATTATGGTAGATATTTCCAAATCGCATCTCAAGGTAGTGACCTAATGGGAATTGTTGACTTCAAAACTAAAAAGTTAGCAGCAGTAGTTCACACAGGTAAAAAATCAAAACCACACCCAGGTCAAGGTTCTTCTTGGTTCAACAAAAAAATGGGTAAACAGCTAAACGCTACAAACTCAATGAACTTTGGTTCTGTTGTAATCTGGGATTCTCCAAGCTGGAAAGTAGTTAAAAAAGTTAAAACTGCTGGTGGTGGACTATTTGTTGGAACAAGTGAGCATACACCATATATTTGGTCAGACTGTGTACTTGGAAAACCAGAAAACTATAATAAAGTTTATCTAATCAATAAAGAGACTCTTGAAACTGATAGAATTATTGAAGTTGGTAAGAAAAAAGGTAAACTTATTGATGCTAAAACTGGTAAAGTTCTCCAAGAGTGGGATGCTACTCAACATGAAAAAGTTGCAGTTAATGAAAAAGCTTTTGGAAAAGAGACTATCTTACCTATGCCAGATAAAGTTGGTGCTCCAGTAAAAGAGCCTGTTCAACCAAGACTTCTTCATGCAGAACCTGCTAACCATGGTGCATGGACAATGATTAGTGAATGGACAACAGGAAGAATCGGTATCTATGATTCAAAAACTGGTAAATTCATTAAATATATTGAAAACTTAACAACACCTACATTTACATACTCTGTTGAACACAGACAACATGTTCCAGGTGCATAATAGTTAAACCGAGAGGGTATTTTTACCCTCTTTTGTGGTTTAGTAAAATGGTTTTGAACTGTTTTATTAAATTACAATGGAGTAACTTATGCGATTTCTTCTTTTTTTTCTATTTTCTTTCTCTCTTCTTTTTTCTTTAGATAAATATTTTGATAATCATGCTTGTAGTGAATGTCATGAAAAAATATATCAGGAGTATCAATCATCAGCTCATAGTAAAAGCTACTTTACAGATGAACTCCATCAAAAGATAGCAGATAAAGTCAGTACCAAAAAATATGAGTGTGCTACATGTCATATGCCAATGGCTGATAATCTAAAAGAGTTGGTAGATGGAAAAGCAAGACCAGATAAAAACAATAAAACTCATACAGATGCTATAAGTTGCTATTTTTGTCATACTATTGCTTATGTCAAAAAAGCTCATAAATATAATATAAATACAAAATCAAGACAAGCCCAAAATTTCAAACCAACTCTATATGGTAGATTAGAAAATCCAGATGATAGTGATAAGCACTCTTCTGTAAAAAATCCAATTTATGGTAAAATGGCTTGTATGGGATGTCATTCTCATAAACTAAATGATAATAATGTTACAGTTTTTAGAGCTATGAGTGACAAAGAAGATAGCCAAAAGTGCATAGAGTGTCATATGCCAGAAGTTTCTGGTGGGGCTGAAAAAATGGATAAAAAAGCTAGAGGACACCATGCAAGTCATAAATTTTTGGGTATTAGAGACAAAGAGTTTAGAGCTAAAGGGGTAGATATTAATATCTCTTATTCCACAGATAAAATAGATATAACTCTAAAAAATAAAATGGCTCATCCATTGATTATTCAACCAGCTAGAGTAAAATATCTAGAGGTAAAAGTGATAAGAGATGATAAAGAGATTTGGAAAAATTATAAAAATGAACCAAAAGAGGACAAAGAAGCCTTTTTTGAATTAAAATTTATGGATAAAAATGGAACGAAAGTTATTATTCCAGCAAATGCTTATAGTGCTAAACCAAATAATTTACTAGCTTATCAGAGTAAAGAGTTTGAATATAAAGTAAACCTACAGAAAGGAGATAAAATTGAAGTTACCCTATATGGAAGACTTGCAAAAAAAGATTGTCAAAGAGTTGTAGAGTTAAAAGATGAAGAGTTTAAGAAATCTTTTATCATAAAAAAAGTTCTTACTATTGTAAAATAGAGTATAATTTTAATAAAAAGCAAAGGAGCTAAAAATGAAAAAAATAATAACATCAATAGCAGTTTCTGCCGTTGTGGTTTTTACAGGATGTGGAGACACTGATAATGCATCAGATTATAATGATACTGAATATAATAGTAGTGTAGACCCTTCTACTATATATGGTGTTGCAGAAGATTATAATACTACAACAACAGATTATGACTATAATGATACATACACTTTACCTACTACAACTACTACTGATGACTATGTAATAGAAGATACTCCTGTGGATTATACAACAACTTCCGATGCAGATTTGGGAACATTAGTAACAGATGATGGTACTACTTCAGATTATACTACTGATACTAGCTATACAACTACTAGTGGTGAGGTTTATGATTTAGAATCTTTTAAAGCATGGTATGCAACTACTTGTAACGGTGAATATAATCCTAGTCTATATGATGCTACTCAAAACAAATATAATGGAACAATAGACTGTCAAGACAAAAATCTATATAGTGTAGATTTAAGTTATTTGGGTATATTTGACTCTATTTATAAAATAGATTTAAGTCATAATCACTTAACAACTCTAGACCTCTCTCCATTAGGACATATGAAAGTTATAAATATACTAGACCTTAGTTATAATGAGCTCGATAATAGTTTAGACCTCTCTCCACTATATAATTTAGAGGCTATTGATGAGCTATGGATAAATAATAATAATATTAGTTATACATATGAAGAGAGAGTAGATTTGTATAGAAATTTACCTAATACAAAAGATGACACTGTAAAATTTAAAATATCTAAATAAGAGTCTATTTTTTTGACTCTTATCTAAGAAAAACAGAGAGATACCCAACAACTCTCTGGCTATCTCCACTCGCATCATAGCTTGTTCTATAATCTGCTATTAGACTCTCATTTGTTACTGAAACTATGGCTTTGACTCCAATAATCCCACATGCTTCACAACCTTTTTCTAAAGTAGAGATATTTAGCTCTTTTATTCCCTTTATACAGATATTGTCAATCTGATTTGCTACCTCTAGAGTATGAAAATGGCTTAAGTCTGTACTAATTACTATTAGCGTATTAGGTTCATCTATTATCTCTTTTAGAATAGGTACTAAGCTTTTATAGTCTATATCTCCATAAACTATCTCTACCACTTTTGCATCTGGTAGATAGTGTTTTATAAATGGTATTTGTGTCTCTGTGGAGTGTTCTTTGTGCATCTCTTTTATAAAAGTTAATATATCATATTTTTCTATTAATTTTTTGCTATATTCTAAATCTATATCTAAGTCTCCACAAGGAGTATTATATTTGTCATAGAGTCCTACACTTGCTTTTTTTGAATAGTGATGGTGAGAGGGACCTATAACCACAACTCTTTTAAAATTATATTTGGATATAACTTTATATACCATATTGGCAGTAAAACCACTATATACATAACCTGCATGAGGGGATATTATAGCTTTTGGAACAAATTTGGGTTGAGCTGTTTTTATTTTGACACTATTAAATGCTGATATATAGTCTTTTATAGTTTCACAACTATTGGGATAAAAACTTCCAGCAAAATTCATTTCTCTATTCATTAAAAAACTCCTTCTAATTTATAACTACATTTTGGGCATTTTCCATGGATTAAATTATTTTCTAGAACTCCAAAATAGGCTCTTTTTATAAGTGTTGTATTGCATTTTGGACACTTGGTAGAGTTTTCTACTCCTACATTTCCCATATAGATATAGTATAATCCAGCCTCTTTTCCTATCTCATAAGCTCTCTTTAGAGTCTCTATTGATGTTCTTGGTAGCTCTTTTTCTTTGTAAGTTGGATAAAAAGCAGAGATATGCCATGGTATATATACTCCAAGCTCTTTAGCGATAAAGTTTGCAATATTACTTAGTTCTTTATCACTATCATTTTTTGTAGGAATAATTAGAGTTGTAATCTCAACCCAAATTCCATTTTGGACAAAGTGTTTGATATTTTCTAATATCTTTTCTAAATCTCCACCTAGTTCCTTTTTGTAATATGCTTTATCAAAAGATTTCAAATCTATATTTGCTCCATCAATCACTCCTGCCATATCATCTATAACCTCTTTGGATTCATATCCATTGGTTACAAAAACATTTTTTATATTATGCTTTTTTGCTTCTAGCGATATATCTTTGGCATAAGGGTAAAATATGGTAGGTTCATTGTATGTATAGGCTATTGATTTGGAATCATTTTCTATTGCAAGTTGAATTATCTTTTTAGGTGAAAAATATCTACTTTTGTCTATATTTGTAGTTTGAGAAATATTCCAGTTTTGGCAGAATGGACATCTAAAATTACATCCTACTGTACCTAGAGAGAAAGCATTTGTATTTGGTAAAAAGTGATATAGAGGTTTTTTTTCTATGGGGTCAACAGCCAAAGCAGAAGGATAACCATATACTAAGCATTCTATTTTATCACCTATATTTTGGTTAACTCCACAAATGCCTATTTGATTCTTGTTTAATTGACAATAATGGCGACAGAGTAGGCATACCTGCCTATCTCCTTTTGGTTTATAATAATTCATTATTCTATCTTTTCCACTTGATATGTATATATCTCTGGGTGATACTCTAAACAGTTACTTTCTAGTCCAGCTTTTTGACATAAATGAGCAAAAAATAATTCAAAATCGGGTAACTCTTCCCATACTTGAGGTAGAAAAGTAGCTTGGTTTGAGCCTAGCTTTAATATAACTCCATCAATATTTGGTCTAATTTTGTTTTTTAGATCATTTTTGTCTTGGTATTGAACCTCTTTGTATGGAGTAAGTAGTGAAACTTCTAGTTCTATATCTTTTAGTTCATCTTCACCAAGAGAGACAAATCTAGGGTCTCCAAAAGCTGAAGCTTCAGCATTAGCAATCAAATCATCAATTAGTGGTCTATGTGCTATGATTGAACCGATACATCCTCTAAGATTTCCTTTCTCTTTTAGAGTTACAAATACAGCTCCTTTCTCTTTGAGTTCTGGATACTTTTTTATTAATGCCTCTTTGTCTATTTTTTCATTTTTAAATTTTGCCTCTATTGCTTTTTTTGCTATATCTAAAATTACTTTTTTATTCATCATAAATCTCCTCTACCCAAAAGGTATGTTATAATTATAACAAAAAAAAATGGAAAAAGTGAATGAAAAATAGAGCAGATGAAATAATAGAACAGATAAAAGAGTTAGAAGATGAACTCTTACAAGAGCTACAAAAAAAGCAAAAAGAGTTTTTTTATGAGATTAAAAACAAGAGAATAAAATTCCAACAAGAGGTTATAGAGGATGGAAAATCTATGCTAATTAGCTCATGGAAATATCTCTCCTCTTTCTCTTTTTTAGTGATTTTGACTATACCTTTTATTTGGATGATGATTATTCCAGCTGTTATTACAGATATTTTTGTTACTATTTATCAGGCTGTCTGTTTCCCAATATACAAAATTCCAAAAGTAAAGCGTAGCGATTATGTGATTATAGATAGATATAATCTTTTCTATTTAGATAGAGTAGAAAAGATAAATTGTCTCTATTGTGAGTATTTTAATGGAGTTATAGCTTATGTTAGAGAGATAGCAGGAAGAACTGAACAGTTTTGGTGTCCAATAAAACACTCTAGACCTCTTAGAGATAAGCACTCCAGATATGATAAATTTTTTGACTTTGGAGACTATAAGAGGTATAGAAAAGAGTTGGAAAAAAGAAGGTCAGATTTTAGTGATATAGAGTGAAACTAATCACTATCTACTGACTTCTTTAATACATATTTAGTCAAAAGAGGACCTACAAACTCATGTATCATTGTAGTTGCAATAATTACATTTAGTATTATAGGTGCTATGGCTTCAAATCCTGCTTCATCTTGTAGGGATAAAGCTAAACCTATGGCTATCCCTGCCTGAGGGAATAGGGCTATTCCTAGGTACTTTTGAACCTCTTTGTTTGCTCCAGATATTTTAGCACCTGTCCATACTCCTGCTATTTTGCCCAAAATTCTAAAAGTAATATACAAAATAATTACAAATGGCATAGAGGTTAAAAAGCTGATATTTAGGTGCATTGCTGATATAGTGAAAAAGAGGAGAAATATTATATCTTTTAGGTGTTGGTCAAACTCTTTTTTAACTACACAAAAGTCAGCAGATAGATTTGACATAACTACACCCATAACTAGAGAAGAGAGCAGAGGTTCTAGCCCCCAGTGTTGACTAAGGCTATATGTCAAAAAAATCATTCCCAAAGTTGAAGTTGTTTTTATACTTTTATGATTTTTAAAGACTCTATCTATAATTTCAGATATTCCAGCTCCAACTATTCCTACGCCTATTGTTAATATGACTGTTGGAATAACCATAAATATTATACTATAAGAACAACTACCCACATTCATAATGGCATTTGATATTATGACTATAAAACTAAATAAAATTAGAGATATAGCATTATCGGTAGCTACAACACCCAAAAGAAATGAACTAAATTTAGTTTTTATTTTTAATTCATGAATTACAGCCAAGATAGTAGCTGGTGCAGTAGCACTTGCTAATCCTCCAAAGATAATAGAGACAATTAGTCTATATTTGTCTGTAAACCCAAAATCTAGAAACTCAAATAGAATATAGAAGATAGTACTAATAAAGCTAAAAGTAAAAACAGCTTCTAGTATAGAGATTATAGCTACCTGTTTCCATACCTCTTTGAGTACATTATATTTTAGGTTTGCACCGACCAAAACAGAAATTAGAGATAATGACAAATCTGTAATGATTTGAGAATCATCAATAAAATGTTGTGGAATAATGTTCAAGAACTCTGGCCCAATAATAAGTCCTAAGATAAGATAACCTACTACATTTAGTATTTTAGCTTTGTAGCTTATGAATTTCATAAAAGAGCCTAAAACCATTATTAGACCTACAAAAAAGAGTATTTGCATCTTAAATCCTTAAATATTATTCATAAGTTTATCTTTTTTAAACTAAAATACATGTTATTTAATAATTATCTTTTTTATAAAGTAGATTTTAATATTCTATAAGTAAAGCTAAGATAAGCTTATAGTTAATCAAAATTACTTATAGGGAATAAATTATGAATAATAAACTAAAGGGAACATTGATTTTTGCAACTCTATTTGTTTTAATGGGTTGTGAAACAGGAATGAAAAATAAGGGAACAACAACAATAAAAGCAGATAATACAGTAGAATCAGGAATAGTATCAAAAGGTTCAGTACAAAATTATAAACCACATATTCCACCTAGTTCTAAAATCAAAAAGATATATTCTAAATCTGGAATACCAGGATATTATATTCAAGTTGGTTTTTTTAAAAATCATAAGCCAAATACTGAATTTATAAATAGAATAGAGTATGCAGAACTTCCATATAAAATAGTCAAGAAGTATAAAAATGGTGATAGTTATTATTATGCTTTGGTTGGGCCTTATCGCTCTTATGCAAAAGCTATGGAGATTATAGGAAGTGCAAAGGAGTATGTAACTCCAAGTGCATTCATAGTAGAGTTAGTGCATCCTTAAAACTTATTACCGTTTTTGTGGAAATCACCGATTCTTTTACAAGCTTGGCTCTGACCCAAGTTACAAGCCTTTGTGAAATATTCAAGGGCTTTATCTTCATCTCTTTTTGTTTTATCATCATTTGAAGCATAATATTCACCAAGTTTATAACAACCAGTAGCTCCATTGTGTTTACAAGCTTTTTTTGCTTTTTCTAAGTCAACTTCACTGCTAATTTTTGTAATAGAGACCAATTTATTACAGCTCTCTGTATCATCAAGGTCACACGCTTTACTAAAGTACTGCTCAGCCTTTACGGGGTCTTTTTGAACTCCTAGAGAGCCATTTGCATACATATTTCCCAAATTGTTACAAGCTGAAGCCTCTCCATAGTCACAACCATCATTATAGAGTGAAATTGCTTTTAAAATATCTCTTCTGACATGAATTCCATGTGCATACATATAAGCCAAATCATTACATCCAGCTCCTATTCCATTTTCACACACTTTTTCAAATAGTTTTTTTGCTCTATATTTGCTAGGTTTTACACCCTCTCCATGATAATACATAGATGCCAAGTTATAACATCCTATCATATCACCCAAATCACACGCTTTTTTATAATATCTAAAGGCATATCCATTATGTTTTTCTACTCCACCTTCTCCCTTGTTGTATAGATAAGCCAAATTATTACAAGCAGTTGCATTATCAAGCTCACAAGCTAAGCCATAATAAGTCAAAGCTTTTTCTTTATCTTGAGATACTTGTTTGTTTCCATGGTCGTAGATAAGTCCAAGCTCTTTACAAGCATCAGCATCTTTTAGCTCACAAGCTTTTTTGTAGTATGTGATATAATCTTCATCTGTTAGTGCATCAAGTCCAGTTGATTCTGTGATAACTTTTCTATTGTTGATAGCAAGTAAGACTATAATCAATACTATTACTGTGGTAAATATTCCTAGTTTTGAGTTCAAGTTTAATTTAAATTTTCCCATTTTATCATCCTTTTTAATATAAAAGAATAGCTCTTTTTTTTTTAAGTGTCAAGCCCTATAAAAAATAATTGAAAAATTAATTTTTTTATAAAAAAAGACACTAGTGAGCTAATTTTACACTTATGTTTCTAATAATCTAATTTAACATAAAAAATTATATAGTAAATCCTTTTAAACATACGATAATATCGGCAGTTTAAAAAATTTTTTTTTTTTTATTTTATTTAAGAAATGAGTAAAAATCACACAACAAAACCACAATAACCGTGTTATACTTACCTTATAGAAAAACTAAAAAAATAAAATAGAAGGGAATAAAAGTTATGAAAAATACTCTATTAGCTACTTTAATATTTTTATCATCAGCTTCATTTTTTAGTGGTTGTGCTAATACGACACCAGATGCAAATAAAAAATTAAAAAAAGAATCATCAATATCGGTATATAACATCATGGGAATAAAGGCACCATCTCGGCAAGAACCTGTTTTTGTAGTCAGAGATGAGACCACTCCTGAATATCATTTTATCACTACTAATAACACTAGAAACTATACTCCTCAACCAGCCAATATGGCACCAGTAGTCTCAGATGAGATAGAAGTTATATCCTACGGTACACCTTCTTATTCTCAGCCACCAATGAGAAGATATGCAGATACTAGTGATATACTTGAGAGTATAGAGTCAGAAGCAAAGAGCTTTTTGGGAACACGATATGTTTGGGGTGCTACTGGTCCAAATAAATTTGACTGTTCCGGATTTACACAATGGGTATTTCGAGATGCTGGTATAAATATTCCAAGAGTCTCCAGAGACCAAGCAAAAGTGGGGCAATATGTCAGCTTTGAAAACCTAAGAAAAGGTGATATGGTATTTTTTGATACAAAAAAACATAAGCAAGGTATAGTGACTCATGTTGGAATTTATTTAGGAAATGGTAATTTTATTCATGCCAGTTCAGCAGCTAAAAAAGTGGTGGTTTACAATTTTGATGAGAAGCCATATTACAAAAAAAGATTTCTATGGGGGAGAAGAGTAGTTCAAGATAATATAAGATACGCCTCAAACTAAACACAAAAAAACATTATTTTTTATTTTTTGCCTATTAAAATAAGAAGTTGCCACTATTTTCTAATTTTATTTTGCTATACTCAAAAAAATAATTAGCCCCAAATTCTGTTGGGCTATGGCAGGAGAGTTGTGGATACTTTGAAAAATATTCTATTTATTATAATTACAATCATGTTGGCAGTTATTATAGAGGCTATGACGATAAATTCTACTCAAGAAGTCAATAGTATAAATGAGCCTTTTGAGATATTAAGTGCAAAGAGAGATATATATAGCAAAGATGTCTCTCTATCTGAAATCATGTATAATGAAGACTCTACAAAAAAATTAATGCAACTTATTATCGATAATGGGGATGAAACTTTCAAGCATATATCTCATAGAGAATTTATTCATAAGCTCTATCAAAAAAATGGGTTTACTCCCATTTGGTTTTCATATAGAGGTGCGAAATCCAAAAAGATAGATGATTTTTTCAAAACAATAGAAAATGACGCTACTTTAGATAGAAAAGGGTATATATACAAGAGGTATCTTTATCTAAAAAAGCTTGTAAATAGAAAAAACCTCTCTTTGGATGAGCAGTTAAAATTAGATATACAATTATCATCACTCTACAAATCTTATCTCTCTTATCATGTTTACGGTAGCATAAAATGGTGGGATTTTCAAAATAAACTCAAATGGTTACGCCATAAAAAGATAAATGCTGATTGGGTAACATATAGACCAAAATATGATATGGTTGATTTATTATTAAAATATCCTGTTTCTAAAATAGTTGATATGACTACTCCAACTAGTTTTGGATACAAAAAGATGTTAAAGAAGCTAAAGAGACTAAAGTATATCAAGAGACATGGAGGTTGGGCAAAGATTCCAAATAGTTCTCAATTAAAATATGGTCGCTCTGGCAAAGTTGTAGGAAAATTAATTACTAGACTAAAGAGTTCAGGTGATTATAGATGTAGAGGAAATAACCGAAAATATGATAGATGTTTAAAAGATGCTATAAAAAGATTTCAGAGAAGACATGGAATCTATCCAAATGGAGTATTTAATAGCTATACTAGAAAAATGGTAAATCTATCTGTTGATTGGAAAATCAATAAAGTATTACTCAATCTAGATAGAATCAAAAGATTGCCAAAGCAACCCAAAAAGCAGAGGCATATTATCGTAAATATTCCAGATTTTCGTCTCTATTATTATGAGCGTGGTAGAAAAAAGTTATCTATGCCGATTATTGTAGGAGACAAAAAACATCATACTCCTATTTTTAGTAATGAGATTTCATATATAGTTCTTAATCCATACTGGATAATGCCAGATAGTATAGTCAAAAAAGAGATTATTCCAAAAATGTTGAAAAACCCAAATTATCTAAAAGAGAGAGGTTATGAAGTAAGAACATCATACTCCACAAAAGCACCAACCATAGATACTAGCAAAATAGATTGGGCAAAAGTTCTAAAATACGATTTGACAAAAAAGTATAAATTTATGCAACCACCTGGCCCAAAAAATGCATTGGGGAAGATAAAATTTAAATTTCCAAATCAATTTGCTGTCTATTTGCACGATACCCCGACTAAAAAGCTTTTCAAAAAAGGAGTGAGAGCTTTTTCTCATGGATGTATTAGAATATCTCAGCCAAATACTCTATTATATACTTTTGCTAGAAATGACAAAGCTGTAAGTTACAATAAAGTACAACAGATTCTAAAAGGCAAAGAGAGAGTTCAGCTAAATTTATCTCAAAGTGTTCCTGTTCATATCATTTATCTTACAGCATGTGTGCATAGTGACGGATTACTCTATTTTAAAAATGACATATATGGATATGATAAAAAACAGAAAAGAGCGAGAAGATAATCGCTCTCTTTTGATAGTTAAAAAATGTTACAACTTTATACTATAATAAATATTTATTAAAAAATTAATCTTTTGTTAATATTCTTATGATTATATTTTTGTTAAAATAGTCCAAATTCTATAATTTAAGAGAGGAAAATTTATGAAAAAAATTTTATTATCGACTGCTGTTTTAACAACTTTATCAATAGCTGGTGGAGATGTTGGGGGAGTTGTCACATCTTTTGAGCAATCAGATGTAGTACTATCTTCAACAGATGCAACTTTATCTGAAATAGATGCTCTAAAAGCTAGAATAGATGCATTGGAGGCAAAAACTAATAGTGTTGCACAAAAGAGCGTAGAAAAAACTGATGATAGTGACCTAAAAAAAGAGGTTGATAAGCTAAATAAAAAAATTACAAGATTAAATAAAAAATTAAATAAAGTAAAAGCTCATGATGCTTATGATAATATCAAATTTAGTACAGATTTTAGAACAGCTGTAGATAATATTAATTATGATTATAATCAATATAGTTATAAAGGAGAGGATTGGTCAGGTACAGAGGCAAGTAATGATGCATTAATTACTAGTAGATTATATTTGGATATGAAATCTGCTCCAAATGATAAAGTATCATTTCAAGGGCAACTTGCTGCTTATTATATCTGGGGTTCTCACCTAATAGCTGAAGATGACCCATCATTTAAAAGCTGGTCTGCATCTTCAAAAGCTTCAGATACTCTTATGAGAGTTAGAAAGGCTTATTTTATCTATTCTGATGATGAGCTTCCATACTCATTTAGTATAGGTAGAAGACCTTCAAGTGATGGTTTTTTGATTAATCATAGAGAAAATGTAAAAGAGGCAGGTTCTCCTCTAGCTCATATTACAAATATGGAAGTTGATGCTGGTATGGTTAAATTAAATAGTGATAACTTAGTACAAGGTTCATACCTAAAGCTTATCTATGGTAGAGCTCATGCTGGAGGAATGGAGACTCTATATGATGCAACAGGTTATAGACCATATGCTCAAGATGATGGAGATATTAATGAGAATGTTGATTTCTTTGTAGCTTTAGCCTCTCTATATGATGATGGACAATATAGATTAATGGGAGAACACGCCATTATCTTTAATACAAAAGGAGCAAGAGCAGGAATTCCAATAGGTGCAGAGCTTCCAGATGGTGGAGTAAATAAATCTTTAGACGCTGGTACTGCTCAACTTAGTGCATTATCTCTTCAAGTTGAAGGTATTGGAGATGAGATAAATGATTTCCTTGATGATACAACTTTCTTTGCGTCAGTTGCTAGAAGTTTATATGAGCCAGATAGTGGAAAAGAGCTTCTTGGTACTACAACAGATAGAAGAGGTTATTCATATTGGTTTGGAGTAAATGTTCCTGATATGATAACAGATGGTGGAAAGTTTGGGCTTGAATTTAACCATGGTACACAATTTTGGACTCCTATGACATGGGCAGAAGATACAGCAGTAGGTTCAAAGATAGCTGTTAGAGGTGATGCTTATGAGGCGTATTGGAATTTTAACTTCTTGGGAGAAAAAAATATACCAGCACAACTTAGATATACACATATTCAACATGACTATACTCCAAATATTAGATGTAGTGGTTGGGTAAAACCTGTTCCAGTTGATATAACATCTGATGATATTAGATTCTCTATTGGTTATAAGTTCTAATATGATATTTAAAAAAGTATTACTATTTGCTCTTTTTTCTATTTTTGCTATGGCAAATAGTGATAATAATTTGACTATTTATCAAGATTATAACAAATCTATTGAGATTGCTAAAAAAGAGGATAAGCCTATTTTTATCCTCTTTACAAAAGAGCATTGTCAATGGTGTAAAAAACTAAAATCAAATCTCTTAACAAACAAAGAGATACTCAAAAGATTAAAAGATGAATATATTGTCCTATTTTTAGATAAAAATAGAGATAAATATCCAACAAAAATATATAATATTCAAGGTGTTCCTACTGTATTTTTAATCTCTCCAACACAAGAGATATATACCCAGATAGTTGGCTACCACTCTAAACCAAAAGATTATCTAAAATGGTTTAATTATGTCAAAATAGAGAGAGAAGAACTATGAGCTTTTCAACAGCAGATTTATGCGATAAATATAGAGATGAGATAGATGTATTGGAGCTAGATTTAAGCTCTTATGGTGCTATTGATAGTTTTTATGGAGAGATAGTTACTATCAAGCTTCATAATAATAATCACGGACTTATAGAGCTTTTAAAAAATCAAAAGGGTAATGGCAGAGTAGTAGTTGTAGATGTCTCTGAAGCTTTTTTTGCAGTAGTAGGAGATAATCTAATGAAGTTTGCTTATCAAAATGGTTGGGCTGGTATAGTTATCAATGGATATGTTAGAGATACTAAGATTACAAAGAGTATAAAGGTTGGATTAAAAGCCATTGGTACTTGTCCAAAAAAGAGTTTTGAGCAAAATAAATCACAAATGGATATAGAGCTAAACTTTGGAGGAGTTAGGTTTAAAAGTGGAGATTATCTCTATGCCGATGAGGATGGTGTGATTGTCTCCTCAAAACCTTTGGAGTTGGAGTGAGGTTAATTAGATTTTTTCTTCAACTTCTAAAAAAATTCTAAACCCTTATCTCAACTCCATCTTTTCTCACATGAACGGTTTTGTATTTGTCGTATTCTACTCTTGAGCCTTCTTGTATCTTGACAAATTTTCTTTTACAGTAATCTACTGCATAATCTCCTGCTTGAGAGATAGAAAAGTCCACACAGAGTTTTGCAGCTTTTTTTATGACACTTTCGGGGAGGTTTTGTTTGTCTGTTTTGATAATTAGATGAGAAGAGGGAATATCTCTAATATGCATCCATATATCATTTGATTTTGCTATTTTGAGGAGGGCTTGATTTTCTTTGCTATTTCTACCTATTAGGACTTTATAATCATCTATCCAAAAAAGCTCACACTCTTTTAGTTTCTCTTTTTTTCTTTGAGATTTACCTCTTTTGGGTACTAAAAGCTCTAACTCATAGCTATCTTTTGCTTCTTTGATAGCGTTATACATATTATTATAAAAGGCTATTTTGGAGGAGAGATTCTCTTTTTCTATATGTATATTTTTTGCTTTTGCTCTCATTTTCTTTGAGAGATTAAAGTAGTATTCGCTAACTCTATTGGGTACTACTCCTTTTGGGAGTGGAATAGTTATCTCTTTTCCCTCAAAATCATAAGTTTTTAGCTTTTTATCATAGGGCTTTATCTTGTATAGATTTGCCAAAACTATATTGGCATAGTTTTTATATTTTTTCTCATCTTCTATGAGTTTATCAGGGTTTGGAAGATTTTTTAATAGTTTTTCTAATTTATCCCTCTTTTTTTGTATAGAGAGAAGTTTCTGTTTTTTTAGACTATTTACTCTTTTGGTTTCAAAGTCTATATATTTGGCTTTCAAATATTTATCTATATCTTCAATTTGTTGAGGTTTCTCTTTGAGTTTAAATGGAGGAATAGGCAAAAGCTCAACAGATGGTTTTATAACCCTAAATGAGCTATGGGAATCAATATGTCTTAGAGCCTCTATAACTACCTCATTTTCATCTATTAGTATAGCATTTGTGTATTTACCTGTAAATTCAAATTGCAGATAGACTTTTTTGTTTTTGTAGCTACTTTTTGCTGATAGTTCAAACCTAATAACTCTATCTTTGTTTGGAATCTCTATATTTATAATTTTTGAAGCCGATACCAAAGAGTGCAAGAGAGTATCAAAAGGAGCTTTGTATCCTTGAAGTGGACGGATAGAGTCACTCTTATATACAAAGCTGTTTCCTCTTGTCATATTGAAAAAATAGCTATTGTCTCTATCAAATATAAGCTCAATAGTATTATCTTCTACTCTTCTGGCTTTTGTGATATAGTTAAATTCCTGTAATCTATCAACAATAGCTTTTATCTCATAATATTTCATCTACTCTCTACTATCTATAAATTCTATTGCCTTTTGAATTCTATTTAGAGTCTCTTTGACTCCCAAAATAGCCATAATCTCATCAAGTCCAGAACCTGTCATTTTTCCAAGAAGACTTACTCTAAGAGGTTGCCCAATTTTACCAAAACCTATCTCTTTTTTGGCTACAAACTCTTCTATCACTTTATGATAGTCAGGAGGAGTAACAAGTGGCTTATCCCAACTCTTTAACATCTCTGCGAATTCAGTCAAATACTCTTTTGCACTACCTTTAAAGGCTTTTTTGGAAGTTTTGGCATCATACTCTTTTGGTGGGTTTAGTATCATATTTATCTGATTTGCCAATTCTACAAGAGTTTTTCCTCTCTCTTTTGTTGCATCAAGTAAAAGCTCTAATTTATCATGATTTTCTATCTCTACACCAAAATCTTTTAGTAGTTTTGCTAATTTTTCATTTGGAGTATTTTTGATATAGTGAGCATTTAGCCAAAGTAGCTTATCGAGATTATAGCTTGAAGCACTTTTGTTTATATCTTTTGGGTCAAATAGCTCTATCATCTCTTCAATAGAAAATATCTCTTGGTCTCCATGACTCCATCCAAGTCTCACCAAAAAGTTCAAAAGAGCTTCAGGTAAAAAGCCCATTTTTTTGTACTCCATAGCATCGGTTGCACCATCTCTTTTTGAGAGTTTTTTTCCTTGTTCATTATTTATCATAGCTACATGATAAAAGTTTGGAATACTAAACCCTAAAGCCTCATAAACAATTATCTGTTTTGGAGTATTATAGAGATGGTCATCTCCTCTAATAACATCACTCATGCCCATTAGTGCATCATCAATAGCTACCACAAAATTATAAGTAGGAGTTCCGTCACTTCTGGCAATAATAAAATCATCAACTTCACTTGAAGCTATACTTATTTCTCCTTTGATTCCATCAAAAAAGGTTATATATCCCTCTTGAGGTGCTTTGATACGAATGACAGGTTCAACTCCTTTTGGTGGAGTTCCACTAAAATCTCTATATCTACCATCATATCGAGTTCTCTCACCTTTTGCCATTTGCTCTTCTCTAAGTGCATTTAATTCCTCTTTTGTCATATAACACTTATAAGCTTTTCCTTCTTCTAAGAGTTGATTTATATATTTTTTATAAATATCAAATCTCTTTGATTGATAGATAACTTCTCCATCATAATCCATACCAACCCAATCAAAAACTTTTAATATAGCCTCAAGTGCTTCATCTGAATTTCTTGATAAATCGGTATCTTCAATTCTAAGTAGAAATTTACCACTATTTTTTCTTGCCCATAACCAAGAAAAAAGAGCTGTTCTTAGCCCTCCTATATGTAAATATCCTGTTGGAGAGGGTGCAAATCTTGTTGTTACCATAGCTACTTTACCTTTTTTTAATATTGTGAAATTGTATCCTAAGAGCTATTAATATTGAGTTTGGGAAGAGAGTGTTTTATATAGTAGTGATTATAGCCTCTAGTTTATCTATTTTTATTTAACTTATATAAATATAAATCAAAATATTATTATAAAATATTATTAATTATTATTATTTATTAGATAAATATTTTTAAAATGATATAATCTATTCAAAAATAAAAAAGGAAAAATATGAGTTTAAGTAAAAAATTAACAGCAGAGTTTATTGGAACATTCTGGTTGGTATTTGGTGGTTGTGGTTCGGCTATTATTTCAGCTGGTTATCCAGAGCTTGGAATAGGATTTTTGGGTGTTGCACTAGCTTTTGGTTTGACTCTTTTGACTATGGCTTATGCTATTGGTCATATATCTGGGTGTCATATTAATCCTGCTGTCTCTATTGGATTATGGAGTGCAAATAAGTTTGAAACTAAAGAGTTAATTCCTTATATTATTGCTCAACTTTTAGGTGGTATAGCAGGGGCGGGACTTTTGTATTTGATAGCTACTGGAAAAGCAGGTTTTGAAGTTGGTAACTTTGCTTCTAATGGTTATGGTGATTTATCTCCAAATAAATATGGCATGGTACCAGCATTGGTTACTGAAATGGTATTAACTTTTATGTTTTTATTTATTATTTTGGGTTCAACCTCTCCTAAAGCACCAGCAGGGTTTGCACCTATTGCTATTGGTTTAGGATTGACTCTAATTCATCTAATCTCTATTCCTGTAACTAATACATCTGTAAACCCAGCAAGAAGTACAGCCACAGCAATATTTGCTCATACTCCTGCACTTAGTCAATTATGGCTGTTTTGGGTTGCTCCAATTGTTGGTGCGATTGTTGCTGGGCTTCTCTGGAGATGGCTCGGTTCTGCTGAAGAGGAGTAGAAAATAGACTAAAGTAACCTGAGCTTAAGCTTATAAGCTTGGGTTTTATTGTAATCTTATCTCTCTAATGTTTAATTTCTTATCATAATTATAGTTTATTTGATGTAAAATAAAAGAAATCCAAGGAAATAGAACTAAGTATGATAATATTAGGAGATAAGTATAAATTTACAAAAGTAGAGTTACAGAGATTATCAAAACATTTTAAAAATATATCACATATTAGCTACAAAGATATTACTTCTTCAAGATGTATAAATAAATTGAAAAATATTCTAAAAAAGAAAAAGACTTCCGTAATTGTTTTAAATACTCAAGCAGTTTTACCACCAAATTTAGTTAGTTACCTTTCAAAGATTGAAGGAAGAGGAATTTTATATATTACTATTGATGAGTTTTTGGAAAAATATTTACATAAATGTTTAGTGACAGAGGATGCTAAAGAGACAACAAAATTGGGAAATATTACTGGATATACTCCATTTCAATATTTTCAAAAGAGAGTGGTTGATTATATTAGTGTAATAATTTTATTGATTCCTACTCTTTTGGCTATTGTTTATTCTAAATATAGAGTATCCAAAGAGTGTCCTGGTTCTCTTTTTTTTCGACAGCTTAGAGTTGGAAAAGATGAAAAGGAGTTCTGGTGTGTCAAGTTACGCTCTATGTCTCTTGATGCTGAAAAAGATGGTGCAAAATTTGCTTGTGAAAATGACCCTAGGGCTTTTCCATGGGGACAGACTCTTAGGCATACTAAAATAGATGAACTTATCCAGATATGGAATGTAATAAAAGGAGAGATGCATTTTGTTGGGCCAAGACCTGAGAGAAAGATATGGACAAAAGAGTTTGAAAAATCTATTCCATACTATTCCCAAAGACATGTAGTAGCACCAGGTATTACAGGTTTGGCTCAAATCAAATATCAATATGGTTCTGGAAAATTAGATGCTCAACAAAAACTCATGTATGACCTCTATTATATTAAAAATTGGTCATTAAAATTAGAAATTGAGATTATATGGAAAACGGCTCTTTTTGTTCTCACAAAAAAGAGAGAAAATCTATCCAATTTCTAAGTTTTACTAAAGGTACAATTAAAATAAAATCTATTTTAGGTTAAAATATCATCAATATTTAATAAAGAGGAACATAATATGTATCTGTTTACAAGTGAAGTTGTAAGTGCTGGACACCCTGATAAGTGTGCTGATATTATCGCTGATAGTATAGTTGATAAGCTCATTATGGGTGATAGTAAATCTAGAGTTGCATCAGAGGTTTTTGTTGCTGGAAAACATGTAATTATTGGTGGAGAGGTGACTTCTAAGACTCTTTTGACCACAGAAGATTATAAAGAGATAGTACATAATGCACTAATAAAAATAGGATATAATGGAAATCCATATTTTACAAAAGAGGAGTGTTTGCATCCTGAGGATGTAGAAGTTCAAGTTTTGCTTAATTCTCAATCTCCAGATATAAACCAAGGTGTTGACCAAGAAGATGGAGAGACTGGTGCTGGAGACCAAGGAATTATGTTTGGTTATGCAGATATTGAGACACCAAACTTTATGCCAAGTGCAATCTCTTATGCAAGAGTTCTTATGGAAAAAGTATATGAGTATGCCAAAGCAAATCCACATCAACTTGGAGTTGATATAAAAACTCAAGTGACTATGGATTATGGTACAAAAGAGAATTTTGAAAATTGTAATCCTCAAAAGATTCATACTATTGTAGTTTCAGCACCATGTGTAGCAAGTATGAGTATAGAAGAGGTTAGGGAGCTGATAGGTGGGCTTATAGATGATGCCAGATTACCAAGTGAATTATATAATAGAGATGATTGTATTATCCATATAAATCCAACTGGAAAATATGTCTCTCACTCATCACTACATGATTCTGGACTTACTGGAAGAAAACTAATAGTTGATAGTTTTGGAGGATATGCACCTATTGGAGGTGGTGCTCAATCTAGTAAAGATTATACCAAAGTTGACCGTTCTGGACTCTATGCTGGTAGATATATAGCCAAACATATAGTAGCTTCAGGACTTGCTAAAAAGTGTGTAGTACAAATCTCATACGCTATTGGTGTAGCAAAGCCAACTTCAGTGGCAGTTGATACCTATGGAACAGCTATTGAGGGAGTAGATGATAATATGTTATCAGATTTTGTAATGGAAAATTTTCCTTTAACTCCAAATTGGATTACAAAAAAGTTTGGACTTGATAAGCCATCACCTGATACATTTTTGTATGCAGATGTAGCAAGTCGTGGACAAGTTGGACAAGAGGATTATCCATGGGAGAGACTTGTTGATTTGGAGATGTTTAAAAAACTTAGAGAAAATTAAAGCTTATATAAATATAATTTAGAGAATAGATAATTTTAAGGATTAGATATGGATGAAAAATCATTTGAAGAGTTAAAAGCCCAAATCGTAGAGAGATTAAAACCACTCAATCCTCAAAAAATTATTCTCTTTGGCTCTTATGCTTATGGAACTCCTCATAAAGATAGTGATATAGATTTATATGTGGTTACTAATGATGATTTTATGCCTCAAAGTTGGAGGGAAAAAATGGACATTAAATTAAAATTTTCAAAAGCATTGAGAGATATAAAAGAGTATTACGATATTGATTTAATTACTCATACAAAGAAAATGTATGAAAAATTTTTAGATTTTGATTCTATGTTTTCGAGAGAAGTATTAAAAAAAGGTCAAGTAATTTATGGATAAAAATAGAAAACAGGCAATAGAGTGGTTAAAAGCAGTAAAAGATGATTTAGATAGTATTAGTTATATTATAGATGTTAAACATTTGACAAATATCATCTCATTTCATGCTCAACAAGCTATTGAAAAGTCATTTAAATCTCTTCTTGAATATAAAAAAATTCCAATTATTAAAACTCATAATCTTGAAAGATTATATAAAAAAGTAAAAGATTATATAGAAATAGATGATTATGATAAGTTAGAGTTAATTAATGAACTCTATATAGATTCAAGATACCCTGCATCTTTTGGATTATTACCTTATGGTAAACCAACTCTAGAAGATGCAAAAGAATTTTATGAATTTGCTAATGATATATTTGAGAGAGTATGTCAGATTTTAGAAGTAGATAAAGATTCTCTAAAATGATTAGACTTCTATCAATACTTTTTTTACCTCTATTACTTTTTGCCCAAAAACCAAAGCTTCTACTTTTAAAAGTTTATAAAGACCAGAATATATCAGGCTGGGTTATGAGTGAAAAGCTTGATGGTATTAGGGCTTATTGGAATGGTAAAAAATTATTAACTCGTAGTGGCAAAATAATTCATGCTCCAAAATGGTTTACAAAAGATTTTCCTCCATTTGAGATAGATGGAGAGCTTTGGAGTAAAAGAGGTGATTTTGAAAATATAAGCTCAATAGTTAGAGATAAAATTCCCACAGAAAAATGGAAAGAGATAACATATAATATTTTTGAAGTTCCAAATCAAAAGGGTAATTTATTTGAGAGATTATCCAAAGTAAAACCTTATCAAAATAGAATTATAAAAATAATCCCCCAAATAAAAATCAAAGATAAAAAGGAGTTAAAACAATTTTTAATAAAGATAGAAAAAAAAGGTGGAGAGGGTGTTGTAGTTAGAGACCCAAATGCTCCATATATTGCAAAAAGAACATCAAAA
>Ga0256843_1000809_pt1 | contig 25793 bp, 21 predicted proteins | sample AlvinellametaG_FD_191572 | JGI IMG/M metagenome (GOLD analysis project Ga0256843, IMG submission 191572) | Pompeii worm associated microbial communities from hydrothermal vent at the East Pacific Rise, Pacific Ocean - Alvinella | ecosystem: Host-associated > Annelida > Integument > Unclassified ... | reverse complement strand
AGCAGTGAGCCTGATGGGGGAACGGGTGAGGCCGATACGGCGACCGTGACCCTGGCGGGTGATGCGAGTGTGGCCGAGGGTGCGAGTGCGGGTTATAGCGTCAGTGTCGATCAAACGCCCGCTGAGGATCTGAGCGTAGATGTGAGCTACAGCTACGAGAGCGCCAGTAGCGGGGATGTAGTGACCGGTACGGCTGGCGTCACCATTCCAGCAGGCAGTACGAGCACAAGCTTTAGCGTCGATGCCGTCGATGACGCGTATGCCGAGGGGGATGAAGTCTATGAGGTGAAAATCTCCAATCCCCAGGGCGGCGGCTTTGAGAATGTGACGATCGATAACGACACCGTGGCCACCACCATTCAAGACGGCAGCAGTGAGCCTGATGGGGGAACGGGTGAGGCCGATACGGTTTACGCTCGTATCGACGGGGATAATAGTGCGTATGAGGGAGAGAGTATCACCCATACCGTCACATTGGTCGATAAAGACGGCAATGCCGTGACCGTACCGGATGATGAAACCGTCACGGTTAATCTGACTTACGCCGGTAGCGGTGCCGATGCGGCTGAAAACGACGATTATACACCCCGACAAAGCGTCACCATCAGCGGCGGTAGCAGTGCGCAGGCCGAGATACCGGCTCTTGATGACTATCTCAATGAGAATGATGAGAGCTATACGGTGACCATAGAGTCGGTTTCGCAGGCCAACGGTACGTTTGAGAACGTGGCCGTCGATACGGATCATGAGAGCGCCGTCGGTACGATATTGGGCGATGAGGCCAATGAGCCTGACGGCGGCGTGGGTGAGGCCGATACGGTGTATGCCGTGTTGGAAGGCCCCGCTCCCACGGATGAGGGTGAGCAAACCGGCGACTTTACCGTTACGCTGATGGACAAGGACGGTCAGGAGGTGCGCGTTGCGGAAGATACCGACGTGCGGATTGTCTTTGAGGATGTGACCTCGGAGGCGGAGGATTTTGACCATACGGCGCAAACCGTTACTATCGCCGCCGGTAACGCATCGGCAACCTTTAACGTCCAGACCCAAGAAGACAGCGACGCGGACGATGAGACGTTCCGCGCGAAGATCGATGCGGTGCAGACCGCGGAGTTTGAGCATGTGGATATTGACGGCTTTACCGACTCGGCGGGCAATACGCATGTCGGTGCCGTTGAAGCGGATATTGTCGATCAGGGTGTGAGCGCGACCGTAAGCGTTGATGACGTGAGTGTCAATGAGGATGCGGGAACCCTTGAGTTTACCGTTACGCTTTCAGAAGCGTTGACGGACGATGTCACCTTTGACTATCAGACCGCCGATCAAACAGACGGAAGCGGCGACGCGACCGCCGGCAGCGACTATACCGCCGTCAGCGGAAGCGGGACCATTGCCGCGGGCGATACGCAAACCACGATCTCCGTTCCCATCGCCGATGACTATTTCAAAGAGGGCGATGAGCAGTTTGAGATCCATCTAAGCAACCTGAGCGACAACGTGGATGAGGCCAACTCCGACCTGCTTGGGATCGGCACCATTCAGGATGCGGGCAGTACCGACGACAACGGTGATAGCGCCGAGTCGCCTTTAGGCGCGGAAGATACGCTCTTTGTGGAGATTGCCCACAATGATGAAGTCGCGGAAGGTCAAACCCTGAGTCACACGGTGAAGCTGGTGGACAAAGACGGCAACGCCGTGACCGTGGCCGACGGCGAGACGCTTACGGTTCACCTGGGCTACAATCAAGCCGGCGATGACAGCGCCGAGAGCGACGACTACACCGAAGTCGCGACCGTGCAGATCGGTGCGGGCGAATCGGAAGCGACGGTGGAGATCGCCAGCGTGGATGACGATTTGGCCGAAGGGGATGAAGAGTATACGGTGACGGTGACCGCGGTGGATCAGGAGAACGACACCTACGAAAACGTGGCCCCCGCCAATACCGCCAACGGTTACGCCAGCGACAGCGATACGGCGACCGGTACCATCCTGGCCAGCGACCTGACGGCCGAGTCGAGGGTGTCGGAAGAGGGCTTAAGCGGCGGCAATCCCGACAGTGATCCCGACGCGACGCTCGATACCACCGACAGTGCCGCCGACAGCGGTACGTTGGAGGTGGAAGCGGGCAGTACGGTTACGCTTTCGGCGCCGACGGGCAGTTACACCTCCGGCGGGGAGACGATTGCTTGGTCGACATCCGACAGTGACCACACCCTCACCGGTTCGGTGGCTGACGGGGAGGTGATTAAGATTGAGATTGATGATGCGGGCAACTACACCACCACCCTCTCCAAGCCTTTGGATCATGCCGACGCCGATACGGAGGACAATCTCTCCATACCCGTCACCGTCACGATCGATGACGGGGCGGGCAATACGACAGACGCGACGCTAAACGTGGTTGTCGAAGACGACGCGCCGACGGCTCAAAGCGCCGATACGTTGATTGATCTGGACGTGGTACCCAAGACTACCAACCTCTCCTTTATTATCGATATCTCCTCCAGTATGTCCGATGATGACCTGCTTTCAACCGAGGATGCGATTCAAACGGCCATTGAAGAGTACGGCAAAAACGGTCCGGTCAATGTCAACCTGGTGCAGTTTTACGGGGACGGGCATCATCAGACTACATGGATTAAAGATGTCACAAGCATTGATGACCTCCCCCACGATTATGACTGGAGTGACGCGAAGGATGATACGGTAGACAGCTCCGAGTATGATCACAACCATGTGCTCGATAACGACAAGAGCGGTACCGACCCCGAACAGGGTATGCGCGCGCTGGTGGAAAACGCCTATAGCGGCCATCAGCCCGACGCGGATCAGAATGTTGTCTACTTTATGGGTGACGGTGACTCCTATGACGCGTACCAGACCGATTTTGATGATTATACCGGTGTGTTGGAGCGTGACGATGACGGCAATGTAACCAGTTACGATCCGGATAACCCCTGGACCAACTTTGTTACCGGCGGGGATATTGACAAGCTCTATACCTACAGTGTCAATACTTCCGATGTCTTAAAAGACCTGGTCCATCTGGCCGATAACGGTGAAGATGCGGTGTCTCAGCCCGCCGAAGCGCTGGATGTGGATCAGTTGGGTGATGAGATCGCGTCAACCGTCGAGTTGACCGAAACCGGCGATTTAGTGCATGACAGCCAAACCGATGAGACCTATATCCATTACGGCGCCGACGGCGGTCATCTGGAGTCGGTTACCATCGGTGACAATACGGTGCAGTACGATCCTGATAACCCGACTCAGACCGTAACCGGTACCCATGGAGACTTTACCATCGATTTTAATACCGGTCATTACACATTCAAGTCGACCGATGACAACCGGGTTGAGTATACCGAGTCGGTGGAGGCCAAAGTACAAGACGGTGACGGCGATACGGTCGATACGGTATTGTTGGATATCAATGTCTCCTACGGTGACGGCCTTAGCAGTTCGCCGCATATTAATCCGGTTGATACCAGTGTCGTGAAAGATCAGCAACAAAGTATCGGTAACGTTACCGACGACGGCAGTATCGACAGCAGTTCCCTTTCGGCCGATCACGGTACGGCGGAGCTGGATAGCGAGGGCAACATCATCTATACGCCCGATAGCGGTTATCTGGGAAGTGACGTGGTGGATATCAGCGTAACCGACAACGACGGCAATACCAGCTCCCGCAAAATCGAAATCAACGTCGTGGAAGAGGCGGACAACGCCGATGCCCCCGATCTTTCTATGGATATATCCGATGCGCAGGTTTCGGTAGAGGGTGTGGATGAGAGCGACACCTTTGACAGCGATACCGAGGGGTGGGTAGACGAAGACGGCGGAAACGATTATGTCTGGGAAGAGAATGAGCACCTGCATATTACCAACCCGCACCATGATGCGCTTAAAACCTTTGATTTTGGTAGCGAAAAGGCCAATATGGGTGTGACGGTCTCGTTTGATGCCTTTATTGATGAGAATGAGTGGGACAGCGATGACAGCATGAGTGTCTATATTAACGGGGAAGAGGCCATTACCCGCAATCGTGCCGAGCTTTTGGATGATAGTGCCCAATCGTTTGAGACCAATCTGGATGATGAAGGCAAACTGGCGGTCAAGATTGTCAACAACACAGACAGCGGCGGTAGTGATTCGGAGTGGTTGGAGATTGACAATTTCCATATCTTTAAAGAGACGGAGTATAAATATGAGGTGGACCTGACGCCGACACTGACCGATACGGAGGGTAACGAAAGTTTGGAAGATTTGTTGCTTTTGCAACTGCCTGACAATGTCAAACGTGTTGAAGACGCCTCCGGCAATGCGTTGAGTAAAGAGGATGACGCGTATACCGTTGCTTCCGATCCTGTTAGCGGTGATACGGTCAGCGTGACGGTCTATACCGATGGGCAGATGAGCGATACCGATTTGGACGCCATTCGCAGTCGGGTCTCTTCCGTGGTGGCCGATAGCGGTGACAAGGCGACCGTGGAGGTTGATCGTAACGATGACGCGACACTGATTGACGGGATTGTTTCGGGCATCTATTACGAGACCGATTCGGGTCTGAACGGCTATACCGATGAAGCGGGCAATTTTGAATACCGCCACGGTGATACGGTTACTTTTAAAGTCGGTGATCTGGTGGTCGGTCAGATCGCGACGGAGAAGATTGAGGACGGCAAGGTCTTCTTGCAGGATATCGCCGGTGTCGAGCGGGAGGATATGGATGACGCGTATGTGCAGAATATGGCCATTTTCCTTCAATCGCTGGATGCGGACGGCGATGCCGATAACGGCATTGAGATTACCGAAACGGCCCATGAGGCGTTTGAAGAGAGTGACGGGGAACTGCTCTCTTTGGATAGAGAAGAGCTGGTGGAGACACTAAAGGATGTGAGTGATCATGTGGTGGATGAGGCGTCGGCCATGGCACACGTAGAGCGGATGCTCGCGCAATATGATGAGGATGAAGAAGGTATGGCGCAAACAGAGGAGAATGAAGATACGCAAGCCAAAACCCTGATGCTGAGTGATGAAGAGGCAAACCCTGACGTTTTGGTCGATAAGAGTGAGATGTCGGAAGAAGCTATGGCCTCTGAGGATGAGAGTATCGATCTAAGCGGTTTGGATACATTGGCTGACGAACAAGAGGAGAAACCGACGCAAGAACCCGAAGCGCTCTCTTCCTTGGATGATGTGTTGGTTGAAGATGAGAAAGGTGACATTGAGGACTTGCCCGAAAGCTCGCACACCGTTCTCTCCTCAACAGAGGCGACACATGAGAGTATGGCCAAAGAGATCGATCCTACCGTGATGCCCAAAGTGGAAGAGGAGACGGCCTTAACGCTTTGCTAACCATTTCGCCCGTTTTAAAACGGGCGAAGGTGTATTGCTTCTTCTTATGCTTCAAAACTTTTTTATGCTATACTTCACAAATATTCATAAGTAGAAACTTTTATTGACAATTTTTAGGGAGTATTGATGAGAAAGCTCGCCTTGGTGGCGTTATGGCTGTGGGGAAGTTATGCGACGGCGGAGTGGAGTTTACTAAAAGCGGTGTGGCATGCCAGCGGTCGTAGCAAGGAGGTTAATCGGTGTGAGGCTCTTTATGTTCAAGAACCGATCGGCAGGGTAGGATTGGCCGATCTGGAAAAGAGCGCGCCGGGTAGTTATAATGCCTATAACGCGTTGGTATCGGCGTTACAAGGCGCAGATGAAGGCGCGGCTCAATGTCTAAAACAATTTGATGAAGTGGTTTTAAAGGCGGTGGATGCCTATTTGGATGTTGTAAAAACCCGCCGCCTCAAGGAGCTGGCCGATTATAAAATCGTTCAAAATGAGACCATTTATCATCGGGTCGATCACCTATATAGCGGGCAAAAGGTGACAGAACAGGAGATGAAACAGGCGACATCGGCCCTTCTGCTTGCCCATACCGATTATGTGGTTTATGCCAACGATTTGAATAAGGCACTTGAGGATTTTGGTCAACTTTTCGGTGTCGATCTGCCGGCGCAAAATTTTAAGAGTATCGATTTTTCCGCCCCGCTTCCCACCACCTACGCGGTCGGTGTGCAAACGGGCAGTCGTCTGCGCAAAGGGCTCTTTTCGGAAGAGCGGTATAGCCGCTTATGGGACGAGATAAACAATCAAAACGAGCGGTTGGCCCTTTTGAAACGTTATGAAGCCTATGCCGTGGAATCAGCCAAACAGGCTCTGAACGATTTGCGTCAAAAGAGGGGATCGCTTTCGGTTTACATGAAGGCGTTAAACGAAATGATAAACGCCCGACTTCGTTTGGCGAAAGGGTTGTATGATTATCAATCGGCCAAATACCGCCTGTTGGTAGAAACCGGCGCGTTGGTCCCCTATTTAACCGGTACGCTTTCAGCATCCTGGCAAGCTGATAAGAAGACGGCAGAGCGCGCAAAAGCGTTATGGCAAAGCGTGGCCAAAGAGGCGTGGGAGATTCCCGAGATATCGATGGGACTGGCCGGAGCCTTGCGACAAAAAGAGGAAAAACCCGCAGAGGACAGCCTGCCTGTGCAAAAGGTTTCAACATCCGAAATTCTATCGGCGACCCGTAAAAAACTTGAGAAAAAGGTAGAAGAAAAACCCGCTTTGGCGCCAAAGCGGCAAATCCGGGTGGTTCAGCTTGTCATGAGCGACCGGGCACACCGCAAGGAGTGCCGCGCCTTGATTCCCGAGTATGAAGCGTACGGGATGCGCTGTTACATTAAAGACTCTATTGACGGCGTGCATATCTACCTGCGTTGTCTTCCCGCTCCCCAAAGCGATGCGGTGTCGCGACTGCGACGTGAGGGCATCAATTTTATGTATACACGTGAAAACGGAGCCTTTTTGCAAAAGGTTTTGAAACAGCGCTAAGGGCGAAAGTGGTATGATTGGCAAAAACAAAAGGAGCGGTTATGGCCCATCATAAAGATCACGAGAAACTGGCCCGTCTCAAAGAAGCCATCGCCAGTCATGAGAAGCTGGACTCAGCGCAAAAAAGCGAGGCCATGAAACATATAGAGGAGTGGTACGCCGAGGACAAGGGGCTTGGCACGCTGGCCCAGGCGCTGGCAGAGAGGTTTGCGGTCTTAGAGCCCGTTTTGGCTGAGCTGGGACTGCTTTAAAGGACAAAAAAGAGCAAAAGGGCGCAGGCGGCAAAGAGCCAGAGCGCCTTTTCAATTTGTCGGGGCGCCTTTTGAAAGAGGCGTCCGGCCACATAGACCAAAGAGCCCAACAGCAGGCCGTCGGTAATGGAGTAGGTTAACGGCATACCGACAATCATGAAAAAACTTCCCGCAGATACCGCCGGATCGTCAAAGTCGATGTGGCGGATCTCTGAAAACATTGAAATCCCCACCAATATCAGCACCGGATAGACCGCAAATCCAGGAATGGCCGAAAAGAGCGGAAAGAGTATAAAGGTTAGCGCAAAGAAGAGGGCGGTAAAGAGGGCACTCCAGCCGGTTCGTCCCCCCGCTTCCACACCCGCGGCGCTCTCAATAAACGCGGTGGTGGTGCTTACGCCCGCAAGAGCGCTGAGCAGGGTGGCAGTCGCGTCGGCTTCTACCGTGCGTTGCAGGGCTTTTTCTCCCTCTTGTGAATCAAAAAGGCCGGCTCTTAACCCGACACCTGTTAACGTCCCCATGGTATCAAAGATGTCGGTAAGCAAAAAGGTCAGTACCACGGGAAAGAGGCTCAGGCTCAGTGCCGATGAGATGTCAAGGCGGCCAAGCAGAGGAGAAAGGGAGGCGGGGGTGCCGACAATATTTTGCGGCGGCGGAGCCAGGTGCAATACCCAGGCCAGTGCCGATGTGATAAAAATGGCCAGAATAAAGGCGGCCCGATAGCCCCGCAGACGGAAAAAGAGTGCCAGCAGAAAGCTTAAAAGGGCCATCAGCGCGTGGGGATCTTTAAGATTACCCAGGCTCACCAAAGTGGCCTTGTTTGCGACGATCCAGCCCGATTGCACCATACCGATAAAGGCGATAAAGGCGCCGATCCCCGCGCTGACGGCCCGTTTGAGATGCAAGGGTATGGTTTCGATCATCCAACGGCGCAGGGGGGTAAAAGAGATAAGCAGATACAAAAGGCCTGAAAGAAACACCACTCCCAGCGCCGTTTGCCAGCTTAGTCCCATCCCCTTGACCAGTCCGAAAGCAAAATAGGCGTTGAGTCCCATGCCTACGCTCATGGCCACGGGCACGTTGGCCCAAAGAGCCGTCAGGGCCGTGGCCAGGACGGTCATGAGGATGGTGGCGCTAATCAGGGCGTCATGAGGCATACCCGCCTGCGAGAGGATGGCGGCGTTGACGGGGATAATATAGAGCATGGCCAAAAAGGTGCTAAAGCCTGCCGTCAGTTCGGTTTTGTAATCGACGTGACGCAGGGGAAGGTTGATAAGTCTCATCGGGGCTCCTTAACAACGTACGGCTCACCCGTCAAACGTTCGGTGACTTTTCCATTATAGTCTAAAACGAAATAATCTTCCCTTTTGGCGTAACCAGCGCCGGATACCGCTAAAAAGCAGCAAAAGCAATCCCAGCGCCGCAAGGTCGTTGAGCCAGATCCACCAAGAAGCAAAGAAACTTCCGTCATGTAGGCCAAGTAGTAGCGTATAAAGTGTGATCTCTTTAAAACGGGGAAGGGGAAGATCGTGGCGGCGGGGGCTAAAATAAATCGGCGCGTCGTCGGGACCGACGAGATCTTTGAACATATGGGGCGTACCCGGCAGCGGACGCCAGTGCTTATTTTCCAGCAAGCGGTTGGGCGCGCCCATGCCGCTAACATAAAGTCTTTCGCCCCGACGGATCATGCGGTAAGCAAAGCCTTCGTTTTCCGGTTGCCACGTTTGAAGATCGCGGCTAACAAAAACGCCGTAGCGGTTGCCGATACGGTATGTTGAGCCGTGGATATCGACCGACCAGACGTCGGTTTTTAAGCTCTCGTAAACCGGCGGCAGCAGTGCGGAGGGGATCGAAACGCTTTTCATAAAGCTTCCAAGGGCGCGCGCGTGATCGAGAAAGATTCCCGTGACGGCCAAAATTATAAGCGGTATGGCGGCCAAAACCGCGTAAAAGGAGGCGTGGGCTTTGATCGCTTTTTTGGCGCTTCGTCCCCGTTTTTGACGAATCAACAGCCAGATGAGATAACCCGAAAGCGCCAGCCACGCCAACACGAAGGCCGCGTAGTCGTTAAGAAGCAAGGAGGCGTCGCCGTCAAACAGCCCCCGCCCGTAGTGCAGATCCCGTACCAGTCTCGCGAGCGTGACGGGACGGCCCAGACTTTGCGGATTAAGGGCGACGGTGAGGCTTTGAAGGACGGTGCCGTCGGTATACAGCAGATAGAGGCGGCGCTTATCTTCGACGGCCAGAAGGGTATCGCCCTCGACGGCAAGGGCGTTGATAAACGAGCCGCCCAGGGCCAGGCGGCGCCAGCGGTTGGCTTGAGCGACATAGATGCCGTCGTCGGTGGCCGCAAAGAGCGTGCCGCCGTTTTCGCGTAGGGCGTTACACTGAAGGGGCAAAACCTTTTTAAAGCTTTTGCCGCCGTTATCGCTTTTAAAAATTCCCCGTTTGCCGCAGACGACAAGGAGTTTTTCTTTGGCGTAATAGCCTTCAAAGAGGCGTTTTTCTTTTTTAAGCAGCGCTTCGGGATAGGTTTTGACGGTGACGGTATATAAAAATCGCCATGAGTCGTGATCGAGCAAAAAGCCGGTAATCGCCAGCAAAAAGAGCAACCCCCCGGCCAGTAGGCCGGCGAGCTTGTGGAGTTTAAAAAGTTTTACCATCGATACTCAAAGCCAAGATAGGCCATGGCCGGATCGCCGGGGGTGTAGTCGGTTTTGCCCCAGGCGTAGCGGGCCATGACGGCGTATTCGTTGTCGGTGATATTTTCGACTTTGGCAAAGAGTTTAAGACGGTCGTTGTAGCGGTAAGCGGCTTTGAGGTTGCCCAGACGATACCCTTTGTAGGTGCCCGCTTCGTGTTCGTCGTCAAGCCACCAGGAGCCGACGTAAACGTATTCGGCCATTACCTCCAGCCCCGGCAGGGACGAAGGGGTCCAAAAGAGTCGAACGTTGCCGGTGTGGTTGGGGGCTTGGGCCATTTCGTTGTCGCCGTAAGTGGGGTCGTTGTCGTAATTGTGGCGGCTGTAAGCGTAGGCCAGTTTCACGCGCCACGCGTCGTTGAAGGCGTAGCCCGCGCCCACTTCGATCCCCTTGTGGATCGAGCCGTCGCCGTTGTCGTAATAGTATTCTCCCGTTTCGTTGTTTTTATAGCGGGTGATCGTGTCGTCCACGCTCATGTAGTAGGCCGCGATGTCGATGAAGCTACGGCGATCGAAGTAGATTTTTCCTCCGATTTCGTAGGTGTCGGAGGTTTCGGGATCGAGCGAGGCCGACTCGTAACCCGCCTTCATCGAATAGAGCGTCGAAGCCTGCGGGATTCGAAAGCCGTTGGCGTAACGGGCGTAAAGCAGGGCGTTGTCGGCCGGTTTATAGCTAAGAGAGAGTTTGGGGCTTAGATGGTTGAAGCTGTCGGTTCGATCGTCGGGTCGGTAATAGACGGGAACGAGCTTGTCCTTTTTGACGTCGTAGGCGTAGTAGTAGCTATCACCTTCGAGATTGTTGGTATAGTCGAAGCGGTTATAGTCGTAACGCAACCCGGCGGCCAGCGTGACGCGTTGGCTTAGGGGAATCTCCACCCTCGCATACGGAGCGACGGCGAAATAGTCCACGTCGTAATCATAAATCGCCCCGGCGTCGTAGCGGTAGCTTTTCCAGCCGCTGGTGGTGATCGTAAAATCCTGATCGTAGTTCAGAGTCGAGCGGGTATATTCGGTATCGAATCCAAAGATCACACGTCCCCATTCGGCATGGAAAGTGTTGCGCTGCATCAAACCGAAGGTTGTCAGCTCGTTGTCGTTGGAGGGCAGGTTGGATTGCCACGTGGCGGTGTAGCGGTTTCGGTTGTAGCGGATATAGGGGGTGGTAACGATATCGAGATTTTCAAAATGAAAATTGCTCCACTCCAGGCTGATGCGGCCGTAGTCGAATTTACGTTTGACGTCCACGTATTGTAGGGCCGTAAAGTAGTTGGGATCGTCGCTGGCGGCTTTGGAGCGGTTTTCGATATTGTCGTAGTCGTTAAAACTGTCGGCCTGCCGGGCTTCGGTTTTACTGGCGTTAAGCACGATTTTTAAGACGTTTTCGTCGCCTACGGCCAGATCGTAGCGACCGTTGGCTTCCATACGATCGGCTTGGGTGTGGTCGCGCCAGCCGTCGGAATGGAGGTAGTTGAAGTTAAAGCGATAGCCCGCCTCTTCGCCCGCGGGACCGCTCGCTTCTACGCGGCCCGATCCGTAACCGTATTGGCCCGCCGTACCTTTAAAAGTAAATTCGCGCACCTTGGCGGGGGCGGGGGTGGAGCGCACGTCCACGACGGCCGCCACGGCGTCGGAGCCGTAAAGGGCCGTACCGGCGCCTTTGAGTACCTCCACTTCGCTTGCCGTGTTGAAGGTGGTGTAGGCCAGGCCGTTGTGGTTGAAAAAGCCGGAAGATTGTACCGGAATGCCGTCTTGCATAAAGAGGTAGTAAGGCCCCGTGTTGATCGGCATCCGAATGGAGGTCATATGTCCGAAGACCGAGCCGGTCTGCTCGATTCTGACGCCGGGAAGGGAGTTGAAAAGCTCTTTTTGATAGATCGGTTGATCCAGTGCGATCTCGTCGCTTTGTTTGACGGCGATTGCGTCGGACTGCTCGGTAAGTGCCGCTTCCGAGCCCGTGGCGATGACGCTAACGGGTGAGAGAGTGATCTCTTGTGCCATGAGTATAGCGGTTAATGAAGAAACGAAGACAGCTGACTTCACAAAGATCCTCCTTTTTTAATAGAATTATTACATGCAATTGTTAAGTAAGCATAAAGAATATGTTAACTTTGTGTTAATTTAAAAGGTTGTTTTAAACCAAAGGGTACTACACTCAAAAAAGGTATTGATAAGGAGTGATGTATGACAAAGGCATTACGGGTAGTTTTAATGACTGGGTTGTGGGCCGGCTCGCTTTGGGCCACCTCTCACTGCTATTTGCAACGGAACCACTGTTTTGACGTTTCAGACGGCAAAGAGAGGGTACAGATGTATACCAAGCGCCATACATTCGCGGATGCGGGTCGGCGTTTTGGTATATCCAAGAATGAGATTGAATCGCTTATTAGGGCCGCGGAAGGGGATGAAGCGGCCAATGAGCGGCAGGATCTTCGTGATAGCGGCGGCTACTACGGCGGGGTCTATTGGCCCGTTCCCGTCTACGCCTATCCATATCATCACCATCGGCCTCATCATAACAGGCCCGACAAACCGCATAAACCTTTACGTCCTGACGGGCCGGTGACCATTCAACCGACCCAAAACCCGGCCTTTAACCGGCCCCGTCCCATACAGCGCCCTGTTCAGCGTCCGGCGCGTCCCATACAACGCCCCCGTTCCGTTCCGCGCACCATGCGAAGAGGCTGAGACTTTAAAAAATCGAAAGGAGATGTACATGAAACTGGCTTATGTGGGGCCCATGCCGAAAGTATCCGATAAGGGTGTGATGTTCGATAAGAACAATCCCGATAAATATCACTACCTTAGTGCCGCGTTGGAGTTGGCGGAAGCGTTCGATTTCAATCCTGAAAATGAAAGAGAGCACATCTACCATCCCAAAGGGGTGGAGATGAAATCGGAGGAGATGTTGGCACGACTGCACAGGTATTGCGACGATATCGAGCAGGTGGTGGCTAAAAGGGAAGCCAAAGCGCGGGAGATCGTGGAAGATCTGCGTCGTCGGGTAGGAGAAGCTGTCACCATTTCCGAAGAGGGTCGGCAGGCCTGGTTGAAAAACATCGACGCCATGTATGACTACTATTTGCAGTTTGTGACCAACGAAGCCGCGTATCGCTGTGTGTTGGAGAAGATAGCATCCGAAATCGCCGCCGCGAAAATTGCGGAGATCAAGGTGCCGCTCTTTCAGAACTTCGGGGTCGTGTTGCATGACCTTGTGGATGTGCTTGAAAACCGCCGTCCCCCGGTTGACTCGGAGCTGGTTATCGAAAAACGGAAGGAAGGGCTTTTTGGCGTTATGCGTTTAAGACATATATAAAAGGAGGGAAAAAATGAGAAAATGGATTCTGGCTCTCTCTTTGACGGCGGTGGCGGCCCTGGCGCTTCCCAATGACGAGAACCAACTACTTATGATCGCCAAGATGGCCGAGAAGAAAGCGGTGGTTTTGGCCTCTATGGGATTTCAGGGTGAGAAACGAGAGGCTTTCGGGAAGCTCTATGACGAGTACCAGCTTAAGATGGCTTCGGTATTGGGTGAGAAGCTGGGGATTATGATGCGATATATTCATGCGCATAAAGAGTTGGATGCTCCAACCGCCCGGAAACTTCTTAAGGAGTGGTTTGAGGTCAAAAAGCAGGCTTTACGACTCCAGGAGTCCTATGCCGGGAAATTTGGAAAGTTTCTCTCACCTGTTGAGGTGATACGCTATTTGCAGATAGAGAACCGTTTTAGAATGATACAGGAAGCGGAACTGGCAAAACTTGTGCCTGTGGCGGAGGTAGGCAAAAAGGGGAAATGAGCTAGCTTCCCCTTTTAGATATCTTTTTTCTTCAGGTCGCCGTGGTAGACAATATCCTCGGCGCGGATGGAGTCGTCGTTAAGCATAGGAGGAACGTTGGGGCCGCCCATCTCCAGTTTACTGCGCTCGGCATCCAGCTCCTCTTCGCTGTAGGCCATCATCATCTCGGCCGAGATGACATGGGGTAACGCCTGGATCTGTTTGACTTTGCCGATCTCTTCACTGATATTCTCTCCCTCGACCGTCACAATGATCTTGCCGATCGATTTATCATGGAAATGGTAGTCGCAAAAGTCGGCATTTTTGAGTGTTTCGACCACTTCGTCGATATGCTCCTGCCGAACCTGTACGACAATGCTGGAAATGTTCATGGAAGCCTCCAAATTAAGATGTGGTTGTCATCGGATGAGCTGATAAGGGTTTTGTCATCCACGAAAAGAATGGTATTGAGTACCGAGTGTTGACCGATTAGCCGATACTTTTCGCTTTTGGTTGTGTTGTCGAAAATGGCGATCTCGTTGTTTTCGTTGTATTGAAAAGCGCTTAGCGTCGCTTGGGCGTTTAGCGCGCCGGCATAAACAAGGAACTGGGTCGGATAGATGATCGGTGTATCGTATCCCAACGAGTAGAGCACCGCTTTGCGATCCTGCCCGCAGGCCAGGACTTTGTAATTTTTGAAATCGACTTTAAAAACGTTGTCTTTATTGCCCCCTTCGAGGGTCTTGAGGATTTTGCCGCTTTTGACATCGACAATATAGACAATGCCCGATTCGCAGGTGCTGGCTGTTTTGGTGTGGTCTTCACTGAGTTGAAAATCAGAAAAGGTGGAAAGACTGAGCTGTTTGCGCCAAAGAATCTTTTTGGGGTTGATGGAAAAGTAGAGCATCTCATTGCTCATGGTGGCGACAAGCATATGGTTGTCATCGACAAACCGGGCTTCACGCATCTGAATATGGTCGTTTTTATCCAGAAAGCGGGTTTTGCGTTGGCCGTTATAGAGGTACAAAATACGCTCACCGCCCTCATCCTGAACCATGACGGCCATGGTATCCCCTTTGGGGCTAAGATCGACACCGAAAACTTTGGGTTTCATAGGATCGCCCATGAAATCATGAATTTGCGGATAGCGTATCTCTTTGACTTTTTGATGCTTCTGCCAGTTATAGATCTCCAGTTTTCCTGCGTCCGTGGCGATATAAAGCAAATCTCCGCGTCGAACGAACTCAACCACGTTGCCCTCTACGTCAATGCTGTATTGAGGTTTAACAACGGTTGCGCCAAAAAGTGTGGCCACCAGTAGTAGCCAAAGTGTTATGCGTCGCATGGTTGATCCTTTTTCCCTTGTACAATGGTAATGGCATCAGACGGACAGACCGAAAGGCACCATCCGCACGCGGTACATCGCGCCGGGTCGATAGAGGGGCGAAAAAGGCCCAAAAACGCAATGGCGTCTTCCAGGCACGGCTCTTTGCAACTGTGGCACATCACCTGGTGCCACGCCATACATTTGAGTATATCTATCTCTACCGTCGCGTCGAGGAAGTTTAGCGATTTGTCGCTTAAAACTCCCGCAGGGCAGGCGTCGGCGCAGGCCTCACAGAATGTACAGCCCTTTTGCGTGAAAACAAGTTGCGGGATACCCTTCGCGTCCAGTTCAATAATCGACTCTTCACACGCTGAAACACAGGGTTTGTCACGGCACTCTATACACAGCGTCTGAAAAAGCGAAGGATTGTCAGCGTAAGGGGGACGAATAGGTTTTGGCGGTTGGGGGGCCTCTTTGAAAGGGGCGGAGAGGGAGGCAAAAAGCCTCCGTCTTCCACTATCCTCCATCTTATTTGACCCCTTCGTTGAGGGTGTCGATGAGGTTGGAGCGTTTGGTTTCGTCAGGCCGGCGAAAATCGGGTTTGAATTTGTTTTCAACCAGCGGTTTGACGTTGGCCTGGGGTACGTGGCACTGAGAGCAGTTGTAGCGCTGTTGTGCCAGGTGATCCAGCTTTTTCTGGGTCCTGAAGTCCATAAAGTGGGTCGGCGGAATCGGCGTGGCTCCCATGCTTTTGGCAACGTTGGGCATATGGCATCCCAGGCAGGCGTTGTTGTTTTTGGTAATGGGAAGCAGGCCGTCCACGCTGTGGGGAATAAGCGGCGGCGCGTTTTCATAGGAGCGCGCGAAGGTTTTGGCCTGGCCGGGTGCCGGGCGGTTAAATTCCGCTTTGACCGGTTTAACGCCTTTTTCGGTATAGAGGTTTTCATCGCGCAGACCCAGCTCCTCTTCCGTAACAACCGGAGCGGTTTTGGAGTTGAGTTCTTGCTCATCCATTTTGACGGCACTCTCTCCTCCGGTGTTGTTGCCGGCGCACGCGGTGAAGCTGAGCGCGACGGCGGCGGAAAGCGCCGTTAAGATCAATTTTTTCATTGTGTTTCTCCTTTGGATTTACTTTTTGCGAAATCTCGAATGCTAAACCCAAGCGCGTCATCGTCGCACACTTCAATACAGCGGGCGCAGTTGACGCATTCACCCATATCGACAATCTGACTCTTTTTGCCGATCATGTAAAGCACCTGCGACTCGGGGCAGACCTCTTTGCACTTCATACAAAGGGTGCAGTTGGGCTCGTTGTGGGCTACCCGGATCAGGCTGTATTTGCCGATGATCGAGTAGACGCCGCCCAGCGGGCAGATGTGACCGCACCAACCGTTTTTGACCCCAAAAAGGTCAAAGAGGAAAATAGCCAGCAGTACGCCTCCGGTCATCCCCATACCGAAGATCACGCCCCGGTTGAAGATGGTGATGGGACTAACCAGCTCAAACGCGGCCAGGCCGGTGACGGCCGATACCACCAAAGAGAGGCCCAGTACCCAATAGCGGGCGTTGCGACTGACCCACACTTTGCGCTCTACTTTGTCCAGCAGAAGTTTGCGTCTTAGCCAGTTGGCCAGATCGGTGATCATGTTGACCGGACAGACCCAGCTACAAAAGGCCCGGCCGCCCACGACCCCGTAAAAGAGGATAATGATGGCCGCGCCGATAAAGACATTGACGCCCATGACCGCGCCGGCGGAGAGCATCTGCAAAACCGCGAACGGATCGGCCAGGGGAATGGCGCCGAAGAGCTCCGAGGAGCTGAGTGTACCTTTTAGCACTTTCCAGCCCCAGGCGTTGCCCGCGAAGTAGAGAAAGAGCAGTCCGATCTGTGTAGCCCGCCGCGCGATCAGATAGCGGTATTTGTAGAGCTTACTCATCGAACAACTCCTCATCCATATTGAGGTAATCCTGCGGCTTGTTTTTACTACGCTCATCTTTGGTGGTCAGCTTGTTAAGATCGCGCTGTTTGATGCGCTCCTGGTCTTTTTTGTCCCACCCTTTGACATAGTAATCACCCGGTTTACCCATGGCTACTTCGCGCGGCAAGACAAAGATGGCCGCTTTTTCCGTGACACAGGCGTGCTCGCAGAGCCCGCAACCTGTACAGTGGTCGGCATGGACGACGGGAACCAGTTTGGCGTGTTTACCGGTGCGTTCATTGCGCATGAACTCGATGCTAATGGCTTGCCCCAGAATGGGACAGGCCCGATAACACGCGTCGCACTGAATACCCCAAAACGCCACGCATGACTCGTGGTCCACCACCGCCAGGCCCATGCGGGCCTTGTTGATATCCAGAACCTCTTTGCCGTCTTTTTTACTGCTGACCGACTCCTGATCCAGCGCGCCGGTCGGGCAGACGGGCACGCAGGGGATGTCGGGGCACATATAGCAGGGCACGTCCCGCGCGATGAAGTAGGGAGTACCCATCGGCAGGCCGTCGCCCGGCTTGGCCATCAGCAGTGTGTCGTAAGGACACGCTTCCGCGCATTGGCCGCATTTGATGCAGGTGCGCAGAAAGTCGCTTTCAGGCAGTGCGCCCGGCGGCCGCAACAGCAGGGGCGAGGCTTTGGCCTCTTCCACATAGCCGGTCCAGACAATGCCGCCCAGTGCCGAGAGTCCCACGCTTTGGGCCATAATGGTCAAAAATCGCCGACGTTCGGTGATTTTGGGTTTGGCTTCTTTTTTTGGATTTTGAGTGTTCAAAGACTCAATCCACCTTTTTATGAAATTTGCGGTTTCCCGCTTAAATCAGCCGCCGGCCGGGGCCGGTCGGCAAAGACATTACGCCTTGTAAATCTTGACCGCACACTTTTTGTAGTCGGTCTGCTTGGACATCGGGCAGGTGTGGTCCAGGCACACTTTGTTAATGAAGACCCGCTCATCGAACCAGGGCACAAAGACCAGACCGCGAGGCGGCCGGTTCCGTCCACGGGTTTTGATGTGGGCTTTGACTTTGCCCCGGCGGCTTTCTATCCAGACCAGATCGCCGTCTTTGAGGCCTTTGGCTTTGGCGTCTTTGGGGTTCATGTAGCAGAAGGCCTCGGGCATCGCGCGGAAGAGTTCAGGAACACGCATGGTCATGGTACCGCTGTGCCAGTGCTCGATCACGCGACCCGTACAGAGCCAGGTGTCATACTCTTTATCCGGCTGTTCGGTCGGATCCATGTAAGGTCGGAAGAATATCTTGGCCTTACCGTGCAGGTCGATCTTGCCTTTGGAGGGATCGATCTTTTTGAGGTTACCGCGTTTGATGACTTTAAGCGCCGGACCGTAGAAGTTGAACTCCTCGCCCGGTTTGGCGTATTTGCGCGCGTAGGGGTCATATTTGACGTTAAAGCGCCAGGGGGTGTCTTTGCCGTCCACAACGGGCCAGCGCAGACCGCGGACGCGATGGTAGGTATCGAAATCGGCCAGGTCGTGTCCGTGTCCGATACCGAATTTGCGGTACTCTTCCCAGAGCGCTTTTTGAATGAAGAAGCCGTAGCCTTTCCAGGGTTTGCCGTCACTTCCCAGCACGTTTCGGCTATCACCGAGAACTTCGGTGTTATCGAAACCTTCGCTGATCGGATCGTCGGCACGGAAACTGCGATAGAAATCATTGGCGAAGAGGATCTCAAACATGGTGGTATCTTCGTCATAACCCATCTTTTTGGCCTCTTCGATGACGTTGGGCAGTTTCTTGCCGCCTTTGATGGTCCACTCACCCCACAGATCCTTCACGGTAAAGCGTTTGGAGAGCTCAACCCACTGCCAGGTGTCACTCATGGCGTCACCTACGGGCAGAACCTGTTGTCGCCAGTGTTGCGTACGGCGCTCGGCGTTACCGTAGGATCCCCATTTTTCATAAATCATGGCCGAAGGCAGAACCAGGTCGGAGACTTTGGCCGAAATGCCGGGGTAACCGTCGGAGGTGACGATAAAGCAGTCTTTGGTGCGGGCCGCTTTGATCCAGTGGTTGGCGTTGGCCGTGTCTTGGAAGGGGTTACAGACGTTGACCCACGCGAACTTGATTTTGCCGTCTTCGATCTGGCGTTGAATGTTCATGATGTGCTGATAGCCCACCGGGTTGATGGTGCCTTTGGGCAGGCGCCAGATCTTCTCGGCGATTTCGCGGTGTTTGGGGATCTTAACCAGCATATCGGCGGGCAGACGGTGGGTAAAGGTACCGACTTCGCGGGCCGTACCGCACGCGGAGGGCTGACCGGTCAGTGAGAAGGCGCCCATGCCCGGTTTGGCCTGTTTGCCCAGCAGGAAGTGAACCATATAGGATTGCTCGTTGACCCAGCTACCGCGGTAGTGCTGGTTCATACCCATGGTCCAGAAGCTGACCATCTTGCGGCTCTTGTCGATGTAAAGGTCGCGCAGGGCTTCCAGTTTTTTCTTGAACTCTTCGATCGGCTCATCCGGGTCACCCTTGGCGACACTGGCGACATAGTCGAGAGTATAGGGTTCCAGACCTTTTTTGAACTCTTCAAAGCTGATCTCCCAGTGCCCAAGAGCGTGACCGCGGTGAACCATTTTCATGTTGTCGCCGGCTTTGTAACCCAGCGGCGCAAGTCCGGGCGCTTCACGTTCGGAAACGGTGTGGTTGGCTTCTTGTTTGATGGTCTCCAGCTCTTTGTCGCTGTAGCCCAGTTTTTTCGCTTCATCGGGCATACGCATACCGTAGCCGGTTTCAACGAAGCCGGTGGCGAAAATGATATGTTTTTTGACAAAATCCCAGTCAATGACATCGGGATGGTTGTAGATAATCTCGCGGGCCAGGTAGTTCCACATGGCCAGGTCGGAACCGGGACGGAAGATGATCTCCATGTCCGCCAGGTCTGAACAGCGGTGGCGATAGGTGGAGATGTTGACCACTTTGACACGATCGGGATCGGAGAGCTTGCGGTCGGTGACGCGGGCCCACAGAATCGGGTGCATCTCGGCCATGTTGGCGCCCCAGGTGACGATGGTATCGGTGATTTCAATATCATCGTAACAACCGGAGGGCTCGTCGATACCGAAGGTCTGGAAGAAGCCGACAACCGCGGATGCCATACAGTGGCGGGCGTTGGGGTCGATGGCGTTAGACCTAAAGCCCGCTTTCATCATCTTGGCCGCGGCGTAACCTTCCTGAATGGTGTACTGACCGGAACCGAATACCGCAACCGCTTCGGGGCCGCCCTCTTTGAGCGCTTTGCGGATGGCGCGTTCCATTTCGTCGAATGCGCGTTTCCAGCTGACGGGGCGGAATTTGCCTTTTTTGCTGAAGTTGCCGTTTTCATCCATCCGCAGAAGCGGGGTGGTCAGACGGTCGGCACCGTACATGATTTTGGCGTTGAAGTACCCTTTAATACAGTTTAGACCGCGGTTGACGGGTGCGGCGGGGTCCCCTTTGACGGCGACGATCTTGCCGTCTTTGGTTGCGACCATAATACCGCATCCGGTACCGCAGAAGCGGCAAACCGCTTTGTCCCAGCGCCAGCCCGCTTCGGCGGCGTTGGCTTTGGCCTCAACTTCGCTCGGAACCGACATCCCGACAGCGCTGGCGGCCGTTGCGGCCGCTGCGCTCTTGAGGAAGTCGCGTCGTGACATGGATGACATATTTACCTCCTGTAATTTTGCACGTTTCTGGAACCGCCAGGCGCCCAGATAGAAAAAATGAAATTTAAACATTTCTTGAATCTGGGCGCTTAGATTCCAACACCAAACAATTCTACAGAAGGGAGGCTGAATTATTCTTGATATTTGTCAAAGAGACTGATAAAAATAAGAAGTAAAACTAAAGAAGGTAAACAAAAAGAGTTTAAAGATAAAAAGTTTCCAATCCCTCTTTGTCCAGGATCAGGATCTCATCCTTTAGTTTTTCAATGAGTCCCATGGTGGAGAGTTTTTTGAGAATACGCGAGAGGGTTTCGGGGGTCATGTTGAGATTGGCGGCGATGTGGCTCTTTTTGAGCTTGGAGATTTTGTCTCCGTTCTCACACAAAAACTTGGCGACCCGGGCGGTGGAGTTCATGACCATGTTGGTGGCGATGACGTTTTCAAGGTATTTGATCTTTTTGCTTAAAGATTTAATGAACGCGAAGGAGATGTCGGGATTTTTGAGAAACTCTTTTTCAAAGGTATCGTAGTTGATGCTTAAAACCTTGCCGTCACTCTCAAATTCAGCCGAAGCGGGGTAGCGCATATGCTCGAAGTTGACAATCTCGGCGATGACGTCTACGGGAAAGAAGTGGTGCAAAATGACTTTGTTGCCCTTCTGGTCGGTTTTGTAGACTTGTAAAATACCTTCAAGCAGAATAATGAGGTTGGCGGCTTTGTCGCCCTCGAAAAAGAGGATGGAACCTTTTTTATACTCAATGACGTTGGAGATCTCATCCAGTCGGGCCAGGCTTTTGTCGTCGAGATCTTTAAAGAGGTAAAACGATTTGAGTTGCTCCGTCACGCTTTTCCTTTAAGAAAATCTTAAAAATAATCCGATTGCCAAAGAGAGAAGGACAACCATCGTAAGCATCACGGGTTTATAGTAACCCTCCGGAATCGGATAACGGGCATCGATCCACTCGGTGATCCGCATGGCGGGGTAGATCATGAAAAAGAGCATCACGATCGAAAAGACGAGTGTTAATACAAGATCCATTTTATCTCCTTGCCCGTCGGGAAGTCCATTATAGGCGGGTGGGACTGAAAATAAGATAAAAATTATCCCTTTTTTCGTCATTTGATCGGGATCAAGGCGCCGAGAGGAGGAGAGTGGTTACTATAGGGGTAGAGACTCTTGTTAGCGTGGAGTAGATGGATGAAACAGTTTTTATATATAGAAGGGGCATACCTCATTTTTTCGGGGGTCATTTTGCTGATTATGCTTTTTGTGGTGACACGCCCTTTTATGACGGTGAGGGCAAGAAAAAGGGGATTGCCGGCGGTGGCGCTCTTTTTGGCTTTGGCCATCGCGCTACATTATAAAGTGACAACCGGCCGGATGGCGCGGGTAAAAAAGAGTTTTGAAGAGGGAAGGCCGGTCATTTGCGAAAACCGTGTTATACGCAAGGGCGCCCAGTCCATTATTATCAGGCGCTCTTTGGGGTGGCGGCTGGAGGGTGACTATTTTGTCTCCGACGCCTATACCCGTCCCTTTTTTACGGCCCGATGTGTCGAATATGAGAAGTGACAAAAAAGTGTCGAAAAAATAGTTCTATTTTTGCATCAAAAATATTGTTTAACTTCCCCCATCTCCTCATTTTAATTTAGTATAAATAATCAAAACTAAGAAAAATATATAATTTTCTTGATGTAAGTCAACGTTGAATCCGATAAAAAGAGTCATAATTATCCCGTGCCTTATTCTTTTAAGCAATAAGGTCTGCCTAACCAAAAGAAAGGAGTGTCATGGAGTCGGTCATCCATATGCCCCAACTGGCACCGGATGCGTTTTTGGGAATATTTATCGTGGCGACGCTGGTTCTGGTTTTCGGAGTCGGTTACGCCGCGTTGATTACCCTCTCGAAGATGGGGTTTATTCCCAAAAAGTGGCAACCTTTCGGCTATCTTTTCTGGATATTGCAGGCTTACAGCCTGTATGACCTGGCCCAGCGGGTACAGAGCAACCCTTTCACGACAAAAGTATTGATGGTGGCCATGGTGATCTACCTCTTTGCCCCCCATCTCTACTTTTATCTGATTGAGGAGTCCGAGAACCGCTACGACCCGGTTGAGGATGGGCAAACTACCAAATCATTAAAGGAGGCGTGATGAGCAAGAAGAGTGCGTCGGTATGGACAAGCATACCGTTTTGGCGCCGTTCGGCGGCGTGGGTCACGGGTGTGGCCACCGTTTTGCTGATATGGTTGACGTTTGACACGATGGGACAGATTAGTATGGGAAGTGACGAGGATCTTAAAAACGGCGTTACCAAGCGGATTCCCGCCGCATCGGTCATCAACTACCATATTGATTACCAGTTTGATGACAAACGGGGCCATGAGGTGCCGGTGATCGGCGAAAAAGAGCCCTTTTTCGGAAAAGAGTGGAGCGCTGAAGAGGCGGCTAAACTGCTGCATCTTGGCAAGCTGACCTCTCAGGCCAAGAACTGTATGAACTGCCATACCCTGCTGGGTAATGGCGCCTACTACGCGCCCGATCTGACCAAAGCGTGGCTGGATCCCAAATGGAACGACGGCACCATGACCGGCATTACGGGCAAAGCGAGCAAAGAGGAGGCGATGGCCGAATTTTTGATGCATCCTTCCCAATATCCTACCCATGCGCGGATGATGCCCAACCTTGGTATTACCAAAGAGGAAGCCGTGGCGCTGGTGGCGTTTTTGAAACATATGAGCGCCATCGACACCAACGGATTCCCCCGCAACTTCTCGCAATCGGCGAAGCGTCTTGAAGGAGGTACCCATGCTCATTAACGGTCAATTGAAATATGAGTCGCAAAAGCTTGCGATGAACTATTTTCGGGTCGCAATCGTATTATTTGGCGCCCAGCTTCTGATGGGGCTGATTGCCGCCATTCAGTTCCTTTATCCCGGATTTTTGTTTGAACTCTTTGATTTCAGCGTGGCGCGGATGGTGCACATCAACGCCCTGGTGGTCTGGATGCTTTATGCGATGATCGGTTCGGTCTACTACATGATTCCCGATGAAACGGGACATGAAGCGGTCGGTATCGCGTTGGGCAAACTGGCTTTCTGGATTCTGACCGCGGCGGTGACCGTGGTGGTACTGGTTTATATCTTCATTCAGGTGGGATCGGGTAGCGAATCGACCATCTGGTTCATCAACGAGGGCCGTGAATACCTGGAAGCGCCGCGCTGGGCGGACCTTGGTATCGTGGCGGTGGTGCTTGTCTTCTATTACAATGTATTCTTCACCTACCTGAAGTCTGAGAAGAAGACGGGTATCATGACCGTTATGGTCGCCAACCTCTTCGCGCTGGCGGGCCTGTATCTGTGCGGTATGTTCTTTACCGACAACATCTCCATGGATCAATACTGGTGGTGGTGGGTTATCCACCTGTGGGTTGAGGCGACCTGGGAAGTCTTTGTCGGAACCCTGGCCGCTTACGCCCTTATCAAAATCCTTGGCGCCAAACGCGAAATTGTTGAAATGTGGCTCTGGATTGAGGTATTGATGCTCTTTGGATCCGGAATTTTGGGGCTGGGTCACCACTACTTCTGGATCGGAACGCCTGAATACTGGTGGGAGATCGGTGCGCTCTTTAGTGCCCTTGAGCCGGTGCCGCTGGTGGCGATGTTTGTGCACGTACTGTATGACTGGGGTAAAGAGCAGGGCCATGCGGAAGCCGGCGGCGCCGATACGGCGGTTAAAAACAGCCCGGCCATGGCGTGGATCGCCTCCAACGCGTTTGGAAACTTCCTGGGCGCGGGTATCTGGGGCTTTTTCCACACCTTACCGCAGGTGAACATCTATACCCACGGTACGCAGTTTACGGCGGCCCACGGCCACCTGGCCTTCTTTGGCGCCTACGCGACCATTCTGATCGGTATGATGTATCTGGGCGTACAGGGCGCGTACGGCATCAAAAAAATGACCATGACCTTTAAAAGCAAGATGGCGCTCTTTTTGATTATTTTCGGCGTGCTTGGCATGACGGTGGCGCTGACCATCGCCGGGTATGAGCAGGTGCTGGTTGAGCGGGCCGATCTTGGCGGCGGCTGGGACGCCTTCTTTATCGCACAGGAACTTCCCTGGTATGTACAGGCCCAAGCCTGGCGGCTGGTGATGGGGATTGTGACGCTGGTGGGCTTTGTCTACCTGGCCTGGGATCTTCTGACCATCGGTCAGGAGGTTTCGCAAAAAGAGAGCGAAAGCGTAGCGGCGACTGCGTAAAAATGTTTTGAATCGTAGGAAAACGGCAAATTTTCTTACGATTTATATTTACTATAAGAATTGAAGGAGTAAACTATGTGGGAAGCATGTACTGATGTCGCATGCGGCAATCTATTTGCCTGGTTGAACCAGGGACCGTTAACGTTGACGATCTTCTTGCATACAGTGGTCGTTATACCGATGTTCTTCATCTACTTTCAGGAGAAAAAACGCCTGGAAGAGGGTGGGGAATAGGAGGCGGGCGCGGTTTTCAACCGTGCCTCGGCAATAGGGGAGAAAACCTATTCTAACAATCCCAAAGAAGGAGAAAAGATGAAGATTGCGAAGCTTCTGAGCATGGCGGCGGCGGCCTCCATGGTGACCGGATCGCTTTATGCCGGTACCTCGAAGATGGATTTTGGTAAAGTCTATGAGAAAGAGTGCCAGGGATGTCACGGCCCGATTCACCAAGGTGGTGTCGGATCCGACCTGCGCCCCAAAGCGCTGAAGAAGAAAAACGCCCAGATGCTGGCTGAAACTATTCTTAACGGTCGTCAAGGTACGGCCATGCCTTCCTGGAAACACCTCTTTAGCAAAGACGATGCCGCCGGTATGGTTGAGTGGCTGATGAACTGGAAAAACACCGTCGAGCTCAAACTCTCTTTGGATGAGGTAAAAAAGAGCTGGAAGATTCTGGCGGATCGCAACGCCCTTTATAAAAAGTATCCGACGCCGACTGATGTCAAAGATGTCAAAGATATTGTCTTCGCCACCGAGCGGGACGCCTCTTTGGTTGACTTTATCGACGGTACGACCGGTAAGGTTCTTTCTCGCCACAAAGCGGGCTTCGCGGTTCACGTCACCGTCACCAACAAACGGATGCCCCGCTACGCCTACTCCATTAGCCGCTCCGGTCGTCTGACCATGTTTGATCTCAACGCGCCCGGTCAACCGGCTCTTGCCAG
>Ga0256843_1000808_pt1 | contig 25832 bp, 30 predicted proteins | sample AlvinellametaG_FD_191572 | JGI IMG/M metagenome (GOLD analysis project Ga0256843, IMG submission 191572) | Pompeii worm associated microbial communities from hydrothermal vent at the East Pacific Rise, Pacific Ocean - Alvinella | ecosystem: Host-associated > Annelida > Integument > Unclassified ... | reverse complement strand
GCCGGAGGAACGGTGTAACCGAGCAAGTTTTTGTCCCTTGGCACCATAGGTGCCTCAGAACAAAACAAGGGAACCGCTTTTTGCAAAGCAAAAATGTTTCTTTAGAGTCGCTGGAGCGATCACTCTTTGCACTTCTTTGGCCTCTCAACCTCAAACTCCGTTTGAGTCTCAGTCCAAAGAGTGCCGCTCGGCTACACCGTTAACTCACAAAAGGAGAATGTATTAATGAACGATGACAATGTAGTAAAAAAAACTTTTATAGATATTTTTATTGAAATAATCAAAATTTCAAAATACCCAGCAATTATTTTGACTTTATATTTAATATGGCCTAATGATTTACACATGAAAGATTTTACATCATTAGTATCAGAATTTAAATATACTAAAGCAGGTGATTTTGAAATAAAATTTATTACTAAAGAAATCACTGAAAAATTTGAAAAACTTAAAAAGAGTGATAATAAGCAAGATAAAGAAAAAATAATGAAAGAACTTATTCTTGATATTGATGCATTAAACTATTATACAAACCTTAATAAAGAGTCAAAAGCTACATCTGGAGTCATATTGGGTCAAGTCAAGTTACAAGAAAATGATTTACAAAAATTATTTGGAACAAACGAACTTAAAAAAAATAAAATATACACATTAAAAAAACCTATCGACATATTTGAGTATAGCACTTATTTTACATATGCTGACCCTATAAAATATCATATACAAAAAAATAAAGAAGTTAAAATTCTAGAGTTAAGAAAAGATAAACAACAAATATATATTGTGTTAAAAGTATATGAATAAGTTAACAAATCGTAGCAACAAAAATATGTTACCCTAGCCGAAAAAAGCTTCTAAAACTAGAGATATTTAGCTACCATTGTAGAAGTTAAAAGAGTATAGATATGGGTAACATATTTTTGTACTCAACCGTTATATACAAAAAGGAACATATACATGAAAAAAATATTCTTAACTTTACTTGTATTTATCATCGGATTAATCTCAGCATTTTTTTTAAATTCAGATTTCAGAAACCTTATCATTAACATAAGTACTTCTACAAGCAAGGAAGAGGTATTTTACCAACTTGGAAAAAATGCACCTCCTCTAATCCATATAACACATAGCGTTACACCATCATTTAAAAAAGATAATGAAAAGATTTACAATTACTATGTCTTAATAATTACAAATATCAATAAAAAAGACTCCATTTATGAATTAAAAATAAATAATAATAAATTTTCTCATTCTATTAAAACAAATTTACATGTTGCGAGTCATCAAACAAAAAAAATTCCTTTTCAAATATCTATACCAGTTAAACTTAATAAGAATTCAAAAAATCTAGAAAGTATTGAACTTATTGTTATTGATAAAAACAATCCTACATTAACTTCAAAAGAATATGTAGGGTTTATACTAAAAAATATATACCAATAAAAAAAGAATTTAGTACACCATATCATCAAAAAATAAATGAGGTATGATTATGTTACTTTCATAAGATAGAAAATGGAAATATTGCATCTCAATAAGCTGAGTTTGACTTAAAAAATATTATAGAATACATTAAATTTGATAGTATAGAAATTGCTAAAAATATCTTTTTTGAGATTAAAGAAGATTGTCAAAAACTTTATTATTTTCCAGAAAAAAAAAGATTGGTATTATAAAATATAGAGAACTTATATAAAAGATGGAGAATGAGATAACAAAACATAGAAGTTAATAAATACACTTGAAATTTAATCTCTACTATAAAAAAGCTATCAATATTAGGCGCTATATGAAGCGTTGTTATCTGATCTTGACAACTACACTAAAGAACTTGATAGAACATGAACTTATATCATAAAAAAGAAGTGTACTAATTTTGTACCAAACTACCACTAGAAAAACTCACTAAAAATATGGCATAATTAACATATGCAAAAGATATTTATAACAGCAACCAACACCGATATAGGAAAAACCTTTACAACATTAAAACTGATGCAACACTATGCCAAAGAAGGCTACAAAGTTGCAGCACTCAAGCCGATCGAAACAGGGGTAGATAAATTTCCACCTGATGGGATGAAACTTCTAACACTTTCTCAAAATCTCAATCCAAATCTAAAAAACATAACCATAGAAGATATTGTTCCTATCACTTTTGAGCTTCCAGCAGCACCTTTTATAGCTTCACAAGCACAAAAGATCGATCTTGATCCCATATATAAAAGCATACAAAAGCTCCAGCCTTTATGCGATGTTTTGTTCATAGAAGGGGCTGGGGGATTATATGTTCCTATAAACAAAGACTACTTTATGATTGACCTTATAGAAGATTTACATGTAAACAAAACTATCTTAGTCACCCACTGTGATCTTGGGTGCATAAACGACACTCTCCTCTCCAAACACTCCCTTGATCAAAAAAAGATCCCAAATGAAGTGTACTTTAACTGTAAAAACGGGAGAGAAAACTTTGAAAAAGTCTCAAAACCGTTTTTTGATGCCATTGATTTTAAGATAAATTTTGTATAATTTTTAAAAGATTTTAGAGGTTTGCCATGCCACATACCAACCACCTTATACGAACAGATGACTTTACTAAAGAGGAGATAGAACAACTTCTCTCAGATGCAAAACATTTTAGTGACGGACGATTTGAGCGGATACTCCAAGACAAACTAATCATCACTTTGTTTTTTGAAAACTCTACCCGCACACGAAGCTCTTTTGAAGTTGCCGCAAAACGGCTTGGAGCAGAGATGGTTCACCTCGATGTAGCCAAAAGTTCTACAAAAAAAGGGGAAACCCTTGTCGATACTGCGATGAACCTTGATGCGATGCTTCCAGATGCCATCATTGTTCGCCATAAAGACGCAGGTGTGCCAAAGATCCTCTCAAAACACACAAACGCTTCTATAGTTAACGCTGGTGATGGAGCACATGCACACCCTTCTCAAGCACTTTTGGATCTTTTTACACTCAAAGAGCATTTCAAAGATGTTCAAGGGAAAAAGATAGCGATCGTAGGAGATATAAAAAACTCCCGTGTAGCCAACTCAAATATCGAACTTCTCAGCCGTTTTGGGATGGAAGTGATCCTTGTTGCACCACCACAGTTTATGCCAAAGACCTCTTTAAAAAACACCCACTATATCAAAGAGATCATCGATGAAGTTGATGCTATTATGAGTTTACGAACCCAAACTGAACGACACTCTTCCCAAAGTTACGCAAGTTTAAAAGATTATGCGAGTGATTTTTGCATTACAGAAGAGCTTGTTGGAGATCGTGACATCATCCTCCTTCACCCAGGACCGGTACACAGAAACATCGACATCAGTGACGCAATGCTTGATGATCCCCGTTGTAAAGTCCTCCAACAGGTACAAAACGGTGTACATGTAAGAATGGCGATACTTAAAAAACTGATCCATGATAGATGAAGCAAAAACTCGATCACTGTATAAAAAACACTATCCCGTGTATCGTTATAAGCGATTTTGAAGCACAAAAAGTTGAAGTCTATACTATAGAAGAAGCCAAAAAGGAAGGTATCCTTTTTGCATTCAAACACGCAACAACCTACAAACCACACAACCTCACTTTATCGAAAAAGCCTCTCTCTTTTGAGTCCTATAAAACAAAGTTCGATAGCGTGATAGAAGAGATCAAAAAAGGCAACACCTATCTGCTTAACCTCACCCAGCCAACAGTTATAGAAACAGATGCAACGCTCAAAGAGATATTTTACTCTACAAATGCTTCTTACAAGATACTCTATAAAGATCGGTTTGTATGTTTTTCACCGGAAAGCTTCATTCAGATACAAGGTAACACTATAGCAACCTTTCCTATGAAAGGAACCATAGATGCCTCACTGCCAAATGCCAAAGAAAAGATCCTCCATGATGAAAAAGAGATGGCAGAACATGTGATGATCGTTGATCTTTTAAGAAACGATCTTGGTATCATCGCTTCAGAAATTCGAGTGAAACAGTTTCGCTATATAACAGAGGTTAAAACAAATAAAAAAACACTTTTGCAAGTCAGCTCCAAGATCACTGCAAAACTACCACAAAACTGGAGGGAAAACTTCAGTGAACTTTTTTTCTCACTTTTACCAGCTGGAAGTATAACAGGGACTCCAAAGAAAAAAACAACTCAACTTATCAAAGAGATAGAAGGGTATGAGAGAGGATTTTTCAGTGGGGTTTTTGGTTATTTTGACGGAAAAAACTTTGACAGCTGTGTAATGATCCGCTTCATAGAAAAAGATGGGGATAGTTTGATCTATAAAAGTGGTGGTGGGATCACACTTTTAAGTGATGTTAAAGCGGAGTATAATGAACTTTTAGATAAAGTTTACCTACCATAAAACTCAAAGAAAAAGGAATGTGTGTGTATATTGAAGATTTAAAGTTTTCGCTATGGGCGGATTTTATAGAACGGGATTATCTTGATGGAGAGTTCAAAGAGCTTATAGAGAAAAAAATCATTAACGGTGCAACAAGTAACCCTGCGATCTTTAAAAATGCCATACTTAACTCACCTGCATACAAAGAGCAGTTAGCAACCTTGAGTGGTTCTGCAAAAGAGAAATACGAAGCACTCGCTATCTATGACATCCAAAAAGCAGCAGATATCCTCAGACCCCTTTATGATAAAGGTGATGACGGATATGTGAGCATAGAGGTCGATCCAAACCTTTGTGATGACGCACAAGCAACTATCGATGAAGGGGAGCGACTCTTCCATGCGATCAACAGACCAAATGTGATGATAAAAGTACCTGCAACCGAAGCTGGATATGAAGCGATGGAAGCACTCACAGCAAAATCTATACCGGTCAATGCTACACTTATATTTAAAGAGGAACAAGCAAGAAGTTGTGCAGCTGCCTTTGCAAGAGGTGCACAAAAAGCAACAACGATAGCCGATACGGTTATCAGTATCTTTGTTAGTAGAGTCGATAGAGCACTTGATGCTACATGTAAACAACATAACATCACTCCCGGACTAACGGGTATCTATAATGCTGCAAAATGTTATGCAGCTATAGAGTCTTTACATACACCAAATACAAGAGCCCTTTTTGCAAGTACTGGAGTAAAAGGGGATGAATATCCAGCACATTATTACATCGAAGAACTGATCGCTCCAAACAGTGTAAACACTGCACCAATAGATACTATCAAAGCCTATATTCAAAACGGTGCAAAAGAGCAAAAGCTTCCATTATCACCACAACTCATAGAAGAACATTTTAGACAACTTCAAGACGCCGGTATCGATCTTGAAGCAGAACTTGACAAACAGATAACAGATGGGCTAGAAGCATTTAAAATAGCCTTTAAGGATATATTGGAGTCATTATGAATGATATAGAAGATACAACCGTTGATATAAACTCTTTAACGTTCGAGCAACTAAATAAGGTCAGAGCTTATCTTAAAAAGATGGTAGATGTAGGAGGAAGTGACCTCCATATCAAAGCCAACTCTACGGTAAGAGCAAGAATAAACGGAAAGATTATTCCTTTTTCTGGAGGTTTTTTTTCAAAAGAAGATGCTATTACTTTTGCGAAAGAACTTCTGCGTGGAGATTTTGCCAAATTTGTTAAAAATAAAGAGATAGACACTACTTATGTTTATGATGAAAAGATCCGTTTTCGTGTCAATGTCTTTTTCCAGATGGAAGGGGTAAGTGCTGTTTTTAGGGTTATCCCTATGAAAATACCAACTATTGAAGAGCTTAATTTTCCTGATGTTGTCAAAAAATTTGTTGGTATAGAAAGAGGATTAGTACTCGTAACTGGGGTAACAGGAAGTGGTAAATCTACAACCCTTGCTTCTATCATCAATGAGATCAATATCTCTCAAGCAAAACATATCATTACTATAGAAGACCCTATTGAATTTGTGCATAAAGACAAAAAATGTATCATCAACCAACGTTCAGTAGGTCACGATACTCTTTCATTTTCCAATGCCTTAAAAGGTGCTTTACGTGAAGACCCTGATATTATTCTCGTTGGGGAGATGAGGGATATAGAAACTATGAAACTAGCACTCCACGCAGCAGATACTGGACACCTTGTTTTTTCAACATTACATACCGTTGATGCAAAAGAAACTATCAACCGTATCATTTCCCAATTTCCTTCAGAGGAACAAAACTCTGTTCGTCTTTCACTAGCAAATATCTTAGAAGGGGTTATTTCTCAAAGACTTGTACCAACTACCGATGGAAAAAGGCGAGCAGCTATGGAAGTTTTAGTACGTACACCTTTGATAGAAAAACTCATCATGGAAAATAAAGACTATGAGATCAAAGATGCTATAGAAAAAGGGAAAGGTGTGTATCATTCTCAAAGTTTCGACCAACATCTCTTTGATCTTTACCAAGATGGTATTATAGATGAACAAACAGCACTAAGTTTTGCAACTAGTGCAAGCGATATGAAACTTCGTATGAGTGGTATAGGTGCTGGAAGTGCAACAGAAGTAGAACCATCTACACAACAAGAGATCTCTCTCGATGATAAAGATGTATTTGACTTAAAGTAATGCTCAGCAAATTTTAAGTATAATTCGGCTCATTTTTTAAAAAGGATAAAACTATGTTAGAAGGTATAGTTAGAGAGAGTACTGGAAAAAGTGCTACAAAAGCACTTAGAAAGGATGGTTATCTAATTGCTAACATTTATGGTAAAGGTTTAGAAAACATAAATGCAGCATTTAAAGAGAACGAGTATATTAGAACAGTAAGAGCAAAAGAAACTCTTGCATTCCCTATAAAAGTAGATGGGAAAGAGATGCAAGTTGTTGTTCAATCATACGAATCTCATCCTGTAACTGGAAAACTTTTACATGTAGATCTTATGGTAGCACAACCAGGTGTAGTTACTCACTACCTTATCCCTGTTGTACCTGTAGGTGAGGCAATCGGTCTTAAAAACAAAGGTATGGTATTTGTTTCTAAACCAAGAATTAGAGTAAAAGCAAAAATCGAAGATGTTCCTAACAAAATAGAGATCGATGTTACAAATATGGATGTAGGTGATGCAAAAATGATCCGTGACCTTCCTGAGATTCCTAATGTAACTTACACAGATGCTGATAGAGTTGCGATCCTAAGTGTTATAAAAGCAAAATAATAATGCTTATAGTAGGACTTGGTAACCCAGGACCTAAATACACCTTAACTCGACATAATGTCGGGTTTATGGTTATAGATGAACTCATTTCATCTTTAAATGCTGTCAAACTTTCTTCATCATCTTTTAATGGTGAACTTTATAAAACAACCAATCATCTTTTACTTAAACCACTGACTTTTATGAATCTCTCTGGAGAATCTGTTATAAAAGTAAAAAATTTCTATAAAATAGAAACACAAGATATAATCGTTATACATGATGATCTTGATCTTCCTTTTGGTACTATCCGTTTTAAACGTGGTGGTGGTCATGGTGGACATAATGGTTTACGCTCAATTGATAGTCATATAGGTAAAGAATATATCCGTATCCGCATAGGGATTGGTAAACCTGAGCATAAAACAGAAGTAGCCTCTTATGTTCTTTCAAACTTTAGTACTGATGAACAAAAGAAACTCCCTGAAATTCTTTTACATGTAAAAGAAGCAACGCTAAAGCTTTTAGATGGTGAGACACTTGAGAAAGTCACTTCACTCTACACGATAAAATCGCCAAGACAATAAAAAATCTAGTAAACTTTTAGTTCTATTTTGCTACAATTTGAGAAATAAATTCAAGGGTACTGTGTGTTAGCAACCAAGTATATACTTATCCACTATCTCAAATATTTTGTGATCATTCTTGGTGCACTTTCTCTTTTTTTAGTAGGCTTTGATTATATGAGCAATGCCTCAAAACTTCCAAATTCTGCTAACTTGATCTTAATTTATCTTGTTTATAAAACACTTTTTTCTATTGATATGCTTTTACCGCTCTCTCTTGTCTTTGCGATGATAAGCACTAAGATCAATCTCATACGTTCCAATGCTTTAGTTTCGTTTTATTCTTTAGGATATTCGAAGTTTGATGTCTTAAAACCTTTTATCATAGCATCTATGGGAATTACATTTATATTTATTTATCTTCACACTATCCCCCAATTTGCTAAAGCAAACCAAATGGCAACCAATATAAAAGACAATTCAGAATATCTTAGCCCATCTAGAGATCTTTTTTTCGTCTATCAAAATAAGTACATCTATTTTCGCAAACTCCTTCCATTACAACAAAAAGCAGAAGGAGTTCGAGTTTTTAAACTTAAAGACAAGCAACTAAAAACAGTTATTATTGCCAATAGTGCTTATTATGATAACAATTCATGGCATATTAAAAATGCAGATATCATTCAAAAACCTGACAACTTTACTTTTAGCTCAAAAGGGATCAAAACAAGTACGGCAAAGGATATCCAACTTTTAGAAGGATTTAAACCCAAAATGCTTGACCAAGTTTATGAAGGAAATGCAGATTATACAATAACAAGTGCTTGGCAAGCATATAAACTACTAAGTACACAAAAAATAAAAGTAGCCAAAATAAAAGCAGCTTTATATAAAAGCATTATCTATCCATTTTATGCACCTATGCTGGTAATCATTATCTTTTTCTTTGTCCCTATTAGTGCAAGATTTTTAAATGTTTCAGTATTTAGTTTTATTGCAATCATCTCAACTTTACTGATCTGGGGAACATTGTTTATGCTTTCAGAACTTGCTAAAAATCAAACATTATCTCCAGAAGTTGGGATTGTGGTTCCAATCTTACTACTATTACTTATCGCTTTAAGACAACTTTGGAAACATAAAGATTAATGTTTTTTCTTTAAAGAAAAACGTTTAATCTTTTTGTTATTCATCATAATAATCGGTAAAATTAAAAATACTTCCAATATCAATGCAATGAAAATAGCTTTATTTGTACCTTCAGGATCATCCATAAAAGGCAGTCCTCCTGTGTTCATTCCAAAAAAACCAGTTATTAATGTCAAAGGTAAAAATATACCAGATATCATAGTAAGATAATATACATTCTTATTCATCTTTTCATCAACTTTTGCACGATAAAAATCATACAAGTTATCTAATTTTTCCATAGCTGAATGAGCAAGATTCTTAACCCTTTGCATATGTTCCAAAAGATCATCAAAAGCCATAATATCTTCTGGACTTTGTTTTTTAATATATCCAAAGAATTGTTCAAAAGCTAATACAGAATGAAACATAACTCTATGGATCAAAGATATATTTTTCTTATAATAAAGCCATTCTTGCATAAAGTCATCACTGAGGTTTTCCTCATAAAGTGATTCTTCAAGCATATCTATCTTATAATGAAACTGTTGCATCTGTTTAATAAGGTGATCAACTTTAACATCTAGAAAATGATTTAATTTATCTAATTCACCTAATTGTTTAATATCTTTTTTTTCCCTATCATATAAAAAGACATTATTTCCTTCTATAATAAATGCAAATGACTCCACTTCGATCTCTTCTTTTTGTTCTGGTAAACGAAGTATCATCACTCCATAGTCTTCATATGTATTAAATTCACTAGGATGTGAAGGGTTTTGTATATCTTCTAATAAAAAACTATTTAATTCCTTTAACTGCACTATTCATCCCTATCTAATTGTTCTTTTTGTTGTTGTTCTTCTTGCTGTAATTTTTTATAAAAATAGACACCAAGAACTATCATACTTAAACCACCAATTAAAAATACTAAAGTTAACTGAAGCATTTTATTTTCTCCTTAGTTTAAAAATCCCATCGATTTTTCTGAATCAAAATCTGCATTTTTTTCTTTTTCTATCTCTTCTATAAAATCATGTAAACTAAATATAGGATTTTCCCTTACGGCTACTTTGTATGCAGTGTTTTTTACTATTAGGTTGATCTGTCCACCTGAAAGATCATACTTTGCGAGGACTTTAATATCAAAATCTTCTTCATAATCTGCTTCTTCAGGAAGCATTAACTGCCATAAACGAAGTCTTTGTTCTTGGTTTGGACGTTTAAACTCTATTTTATAATTAAACCGTCTTGAAAATGCTTTATCTATATTTTCCAGTAGATTTGTTGTAGCAATTAGCATCCCTCTAAAGTTTTCGATCTGTTCTAAAAAGATATTTTGCATTTGATTATGCATTTGATCAGCACTTGAACCTATACCACTGCTTCTACTACTTAAAAACTGATCTGCTTCATTTAGTAAAAGAATTGGTTCACTTTTTGTTTTTTTCGCTAGATCATAGTAAGTATCAAAGATCTTACGAACATTTTTTTCACTCTCACCGACATACATTGAAAGAATCTTAGAACAATCAAATGCAAGGATCTGTTTTTTTAATGATTTTGCTAAAGAATGGGCAGTAAGAGTTTTTCCCGTTCCTGGTGGTCCATAAAAAATAATGCGAGCATCTATACCACTTTTTTTATCCTTGATTCCCCATTTCACAAGGCGACTTACTACTTCTTTATCGACTTGTTTCATTAGATCATATAAAGTTTTCTCTGTTTGAGGATTGAGTACTACATCTTCTAAAGAAGTAGTTGGTTCAACCAGTTCAAAAACATCTTGTTCTTCTATAAGGGCATTAAGTTTGAGTCGTCTTACTTTCTTATTTTTTTGTGGATGGATGATATTTTGAAGTACCTCATCAACAATATAAAATGCTCTACTTATCCCTCCAAAGGGATTAAGCATCTCTTCATAATCAATAATCCCTTCAGTTATAAGTTTACTTCCTTCCTCAAGCAAACTTCTATTTTTAATCCTTTCATATTCATCCAAAGAGATAAGGTCAATAAGATTATTCATTTCACGTAAACTTGCATCTGTTGCACTGTATTCTTCTCTAAGAAGTGCCAAAAAGATCACTTGTTCTTTATCAGTGAACTTTTTTTGTTTGAAAAAACGATCCAATACTAAAGAATCTTTATCTTCAGTCTTTTCAATCCGCTCTTCAATCCTTTTTTCCAATAGTTCTAATTTATTATGAAGCCTATCAATACCAAGAGAATGCTCATGTACATTTTGGCGAATTGCACTCATTTTTTGATAAAGCTCTATTCGAAAGAACTGATCTTGAAGATACTCCAAATGATCACTATATGGTTTAATATCCGGAAGTTCAACCTCAAAAGATCCCTCTTGTAAAAGTTTCAAAAATGAAGGAGTTGGAGAAACTGCTGCATTTAATAACTCAAGAGGAGTTACATCAGAAACCTTAATTGGATTGAAACTCTGATGATGTAACCATCCAAGTTCAAGAAGTGTTTTAATATCTTGTAAATGTTTTAAATACACATATTCTTTTGTCCCAAATAACTCTTGTAAAACATCTATGACATAAACATCTTCTCGACCTGAAACATATTTTGAAGTGATCTTTTGCAATATCTTTGCTTCATCATCACTACATTTGAGGTGTGGAAACACCTCAGTTTTTGTTATATCTTCTCTTTCAAGAAACTCTATAAGAACTTTCAATTTTCTCCTTAAAACTTATACTCTATACTTGCTGTAGTAAGATATGATTTTGAGTTACTAAACTCACCTTGTACTATTTTATTTGTTACTTTTCTATCATCATATATAGCCATTAAACCTGCTAAACCTACTTCTATTTTTTCATTGATTTGATATTTAGCACCTAAAGAAAAGATATTTGCATCAGAGCTTGGGAGTTCATATCCAAGTGTTTCATCTGGAATCGGAGATTCATCATATGCATACCCTGCCATTGCAGTCCATTGATTGTACTTATGAGTAAGGCCTAAACGATACGTCATTGTATCATCCCAGTTCTTATCAAATGTCCTATCATATTTTGGATTATCAAATGTAAAATCCAATTCCTCGTAATCACTCCAAAATGTTCTCTCAACTACTACTTCAACTGTAGTATTATTCATTGTATATGCAACTGCAAAATCAAGTGTTGCAGGTAAAGGTAAAGAAACACTTCCATCACTTCCTATTGGATAGGTAGCAAAACGAGAAGTATCTCCTTCAAGATCCATATCGATCTTTGATCGGTATGTAAGTGCTATAGTTGCATTTTTTACTGGTCTTACACTTAAAGCAAGGTTATATCCAAAATCCCAGCTATCTCCTTCCATATCATAATACGCATTTTTTACAATTCCATTAGAATACAATGCTCTTAATCCACCACCTATAGCAAACATATCATTGATTTTATAAGAAAATGTTGGATTTATTTCTACCGTTTCTAAAGTAAACTCTTCCGCATATATACTCGCTGGCTGATCTTCCCACTTTTTTGAAAGTCCACTTGGAGTAACAATAGAAAGACCAAAATTAAAATTATTCACCATTGGTGAAACATAATGAAGTGTTGGAATAACAAAACTTTCACTCTCTGAAGTTGTATCAGTTGGATATAGAACATACCTCGTAGCTGTTGGAACTGTTGTTGTCCCTTTAAAATCAACTTTACTTAAAGCTATATATGTAACATCTACTTCTATGCTTGAAGCTTTATTATATGCCATATTTGCAGGGTTATAATAACTCGCATCAGCACCATTTGCATTTGCTATACATGCACTTGAAAGTGCAATAGCATCCAAAGAATTCTCCGGAACCTTATATCCACCAGCAAACAAACTACTTGCTACAATAGATGATAATAAAATCGATTTTGTAAACTTTGTATTCATATATTTTCCTTCAATTGTAATAAAGTCTTCAAGTCTATCATAGCTTCATTTATGAAAAACTAAAACTGCCAAAGATACTGATCAACTTCCATATATCCTACGATTTTTCTCACTATTTTTTCATCTTTAGGATCTATGACATAACTCACCGGTGCTATATAAGAATCTAAAAACTTTGGATACCTTCCATCATATTGATTGATGACAAGAGGAATATAGTTTTGCTTTATATATTTTCTTACATCCTTATCGGTTAATATCTCATCTTCCATTTTGGAACAAAACGGACATCCATCCTTTACAAAAAAGACAAAAAGTAACTTTTTTTCTTGAAGTGCTTTTTTTCTTGCAGTATCATAGTCCGTCTCATATTTCATCAACTGTGCAAAATCTTTATAATCTTCAAAAAATTGTGCATTCAAACTACTAAAGAACAAAAACAATATCACTAAAAATTTCATCTTTATTTCTCTATAAACGAATATAAAAGCTTGATCTCTTCCGGCCAGATACTTGGATCTATCGTTTCAAGTATCAAAGGGATATCATCCATACGAGGATCATTCATGATCATTCTAAAAGCATCAAGCCCTATTTCCCCTTTCCCTAAAGAATGGTGTCTATCTACTCGACTTCCTAGCGGTGGTTTAGAGTCATTGATATGCATCCCTTTAAGGTACTCAAATCCAACTTTCTCTCCAAATTCATTCCATGTCGCATCGTATGCTTCACGAGTACGGATATCATAACCAGCTGTGAACATATGACAAGTATCTATACATACACCAACTCTACTTTTATCCTCTACTTTATCAATGATATACGCAAGATGTTCAAACTTATATCCCAAGTTGCTTCCCTGCCCTGCTGTATTTTCTATAACAGCACATACACTGTTTGTTTTGTCTAAAGCGATATTGATCGATTCTGCGATCACATCAAGACATTTTTTTTCTATTTCCCAAACAAACTCTTGATCCTCTTTTTGTTTCTTTGTCAGTTTAACGAGGTGACTCCCTGGATGAAAGTTAAGTCTATCTAACCCCAGTACTTCACAACGTTGTAATTCATCAATAAAAGCATTTCTACTTTTTTGTAACTTTTCTTCTTCAGGGTGTCCAAGGTTTATAAGATAACTATCATGTGGCAAAATATGCTTTGGTAAGATACCACTTTCATCTAAAACTTTGAACCATTTATCAAGTGTTTTTGTATCAAATGGTTTGGCATCCCATCGTTTTTGATTTTTTGTAAAGAGTGCAAATGCCTTTGCACCAATATTTTGGGCTTCTAAAACAGCATTAAACACACCACCGCTTGCACTTGTATGTGCTCCTACAAATTTATTCATCTATATCCTTCAATTTTAATATAATATGATTTTTACTATCTTTAAAATAGAGTTGATTATTATGAACTTTATATATTATTGAATAATCTTTTGTTTGTATTTTTTGTGAAAAACCATTCTCTTCCTTTTGATACCCTGTTTTATTAAAAATAGGTTTGCGCATCAACAGATTTTTCATAAGGTTATTTGGATATTTTTTATTAAGATATTCTTCATTAAAATGGCTTTTTGACATACAACCGTTAGAGACACAAATCAAATGATCGATTGTTATTGTCTCTATGGCATTACCTGCACTATAAAGTTCCAAAGAAACAGTATCATTATCGTGACGGATATATCCGATATCATGAAACTTCAACTTTGGAGACTTTATCAAAACAACAACTCCTTGCTTATGCGTAAAAAGTGTTGTAGAGCATCCACCCAATAGTATGATTGAAAAAAAGAAAATTGTTTTTAAAAAATTATTTTTTATTTTTACTTTTTTTCTTTTTTGACTTTTTCTTTCTAAACAAATGATAATTTTCTTTCTCCAGCATCTCTTCCATATACTCTTTCGCACATTTAGTACAATTTGTCCATACACCAGAAGGTAGTCTTATTTCAAGTTCTTTCTTTTCTCTTAACTTAATGATCTTCTTAGGGCTTAAGATTTTTTCAACAGCACTAAAGTCATATGAGCTCAAATCAATATCATCTCTGTAAAATACTGTTTGATCATTAAATTTCCCCCATCCTGGAACACCTTCATCAGTATAAGGAATTTCATAACCATTTTTAAATTCAACGATAAACTTATAGAATCCATCATCAAAAACTTGTGTTACTTTCCCTTTTCCAAAAACAAGGCCATATACTTTATCACCGACTTTTACTTTTTTAAAATAAGGTTTTGCCATAGTAGATCCTTCTTATTATTCTCAAAAGATTATAACTTAAAAAAGTTACACTTGCTCACAAAAAGATCTAGTTAAAAAGAGCTTCAAGTGCTTCAACACTCTCTTTTGATTCCTCTTTTTGATCCCCTTCTTGAGATTCTATCTCATTAAGTTCGATCTCTACACCACATAACATCGATGCAAGTCTTACATTGATACCACTTTTTCCAATAGCTTTACTTTTTTGATCACTTGGAAGTGTTACAATTGCTTTTTCAGGTTCACCCTCTTCATCTTTGATCACTTCAACCGAACTAATAATAGCTGGACTCATTACACGAGCAATGAAAAGTTCTAAGATATTTGTGTATTCGATACAGTCGATATTTTCACCATTGAGCTCTTCACTTACAGCATTGATGCGAACCCCTTTTACCCCAACAGTCGCACCTACTGGATCGATCTGCGGTTTAAGTGAAGTAAGTGCAACTTTTGCTCGCTGACCCGGGATACGAGCTGATTTTTCAATAATTACACTTCCCTCTTGAATTTCAGGAACCTCAAGTGTTAAAAGTGCTTCTAAAAACTTTGGTGATGTTCTTGAAAGCTCTATATAAATCCCTTGTTCTTTGTCCATATGTACACGTCTTACTACCGCGCGTAAAACATCTCCGACTTTAAACTCTTCCCCTTTTATACGGCTTTTAAACGGAAGGACTGCTTTTACTTCATCTACTTCTATATATGTAGCATTGGTTCCATCAACTCGCGTAACACGGCCTGAAACAAGTTGCCCTATTTTTGACTTATACTTACTATAAAGTTCATCTTCGATCAATCTTTGGATATGGTATTCAAGTTCACGATTTAAATTTGCTGCAGCAGTTCTTCCATAATCTTCTAAATTATATTCTTGTTGCAGTTGATCTCCAAGTTCTATCTGATCATCATATTCTTTACGTGCTTCACTAATGGCAATTACTTCCTTTGAGAGATGTTCATCTTCAAGTCTTTCATCATCATCTGCAACAACAGTGATCGTTCTTACAACCATAATCTTTTTTGCTTCTTCGTCAATGATCGCTTCATATGCAAAATCAGGATCTATCAAACGTTTGGCAGTTTGAACGAATGCTGTTTTTATAGCTTCTTTTACTAATTCTGGTTTTAACCCTTTTTCATTGGCAATAGCTTCTACAATATCTAAAATTTTTTCCATTATTATACCCTTGTCGGTTCTTTCGTTGTTCATAAAAAAAGTGTTTGGGAAATGCTTTTTATGAAGAGACGTATTATACCATTAATCAAATCTTTAGTCAATTTTGAGTACAATATCCAAAAAACAAAGGAACTTTTAATGGAATTAAAACTTGCTAGAGTAGAGCTTAACGCAAAACCCAAAAAAATCGATCTTTCAAAAATTGAAAACATGTTAACAAAAGAGGATAGTATTATCCTTTACTTTGATCGAGAAAACTCACATAAAGACTTACTTGAACTTCAAGATCATTTTGAAGAACTCGGAAAGAGTTTTTATATGAAAGAAGTGAAGTATGGTCTTGCTGACAATGAATACATGTACCAAGTACATATTATCAATTAAAGTGAGCCAATGAGCAAGAAACTTTTTATCGAAACGCTCGGTTGCGCGATGAATGAGCGTGATAGCGAGCATATGATTGCTGAACTTTCTCAAAAAGAAGACTATACCCTTACTGATAAAGCGGAAGATGCCGATCTGATCCTTATTAACACCTGTTCAGTAAGAGAACGCCCTGTTCATAAACTCTTTTCAGAGCTTGGTACTTTTAACAAAAAGAAAAAAGAGGGTGCGAAGATAGGGGTTTGTGGATGTACTGCAAGTCATCTTGGAGAAGAGATCATAAAACGCGCCCCATATGTTAGCTTTGTACTAGGGGCTAGAAATGTTTCAAAGATCACTGAAGTTTTACATAAACCAAAAGCAGTTGAAACCGACATCAATTATGATGAAAGCCAATTTGCTTTTAACGACTTTCGATCATCTCCATTTAAAGCATATATCAACATCTCTATAGGATGTGATAAACAATGTACTTTTTGTATCGTTCCAAAGACAAGAGGAGATGAGATCTCCATCCCTGCAAATCTTATCATTCAAGAAGTGGAAAAAGCTGTTGCTTCTGGAGCAAAAGAAGTTTTTCTCCTAGGACAAAATGTGAACAACTACGGAAGAAGATTCAGTGGTGAACATGAAAAGATGAACTTTACAGAACTTCTTCGAAAAGTAAGTCAGGTAGAAGGGTTAAAGCGTATTCGATTTACCTCTCCTCACCCTTTTCATATGGATGATGAATTTTTAGAAGAGTTTGCTTCAAACCCAAAGATCTGCAAATCGATGCATATGCCATTGCAATCTGGATCAACAAAAGTTCTTAAAGACATGAAACGGGGATACACAAAAGAGTGGTTTTTAAATCGTGTTGAAAAACTTCGTACCATCTGCCCGGAAGCAACTATTTCTACAGATATTATCGTTGCTTTTCCAACAGAAAGTGATGAAGATTTTGAAGACACATTAGATGTGATGAGAAAAGTAGAGTTTGATCAAATATTTTCATTTAAATACTCTCCACGCCCACTTACCCCAGCACAACACCTTCCTCCAGTAGATCCAGAAGTTGCCAAAGAACGACTTATGAGACTACAAGCTCTTCATCAAGAAATCGTTGATAAAAAGATACAAAAGCTTTTAGGAAAAGAAGAAGAAGTTTATTTTGAAGAACTTTCAAAAGACTATCATGTAAGTGGAAGAACTTCAAACAATATCATTGTAAAGGTTAAAGGGAGTGAAGAACTCCTTGGTAGCTTTAAAAAAGTAAAGATCACAGAAGTAGCAAGAACTGTAATGACAGGTGAGATCATAGCATAATGAAAAAAAAGATAAGTAGAGCCTTAGCACTTTTTTTCCTGCCATTTATTGGCTCGCTTGTCATCCGTTTTTTATACTTTACCAATAAAAAAGTGTTTCATATAGATAAAAGTGTTAGTGATGCTCCTACGATCTTTGCAACATGGCATGGGGATCTTTTAATGCTTCCATATCTCTACTATCAATACCGTAAAAAACCTCACGCAAAAGTACTCATTTCAGACCATTTTGATGGTCTTCTTATTTCTAAAACAATCCGTTACTTTGGATTAGGTACAATCGCAGGTTCAACAAATAGAAATGCAGTTAAAGCACTTATACAAGGAATAAAAGCACTCAAAGAAGGGTATGACATAGGGATAACACCAGATGGTCCTAAAGGTCCAAGGCATCAAGTCAGTGACGGAGTAATCGTTATGGCACAAAAAGCAAAAGCAGATGTTGTGATGGTTGCGATCAAACCAACAAAATATTGGCAAGTTAACTCATGGGATAAATTTAAAGTACCAAAACCATTTGGAACAATTCACTATTACGCAAAAAAGGTTTCTTTAGAAGGGATGGAGCTTGAAACAGCAAGAAAGTTACTAACAAAAGGACTTCTTGAACATGAATCTTAAAACTCTTTTTCTCACTGCTATTACTCTTTTGTTAGGAATGATTATCTATTTTCTTGTTGACCCTTCATACGAACGTTCCTTAGAAGCTAAATACTATTATGAAACAAGTAACTATCAAGAAGCATATAAACTCTCAAAAGAAGCTTTTGAATTAAACCCATACAATAAAATGGCAGCAACTATTATGACACAATCACAGTATGCTCTTAAATATGTTCACTATATTAATGATGCAAAAAAATATATTCAACAGATAGAACAGATCATCCATGATGAAGTCACTCCTCAAGACAGAGCAAAAATACGCATTATTTCAGAAATAATGATCGATCGATACAAAAAACTCACCCCTTCTGTTGTAATCGATCAAGATCTTATAAAAAAAGCAAAAGAATATTATGAAAAATTCCAAAACATACACAAAAAAGCTCGTAGAATCTCTTAAAGAAGAGTTTTTACAGTATCTACTAGAGTTTAAAGGATATAGTGAACTCACAGTAAAAACTTATGAAAATACTTTAAGAGATGCGCTTACTTTTCTTGAATTAGATGAAAAAGAGCATACAACTGTATGGAATCTTATGCCTTACAGACTTCATATTGCTACACAAAATCCTAAAACTATTTCTAAAAAGCTAAGTGCTGTTCGCTCTTTTGTTGATTTTCTTCACAAAAAAGGAATTTCAATTATACTTAATGCAGATGAATCAATAAAAATTCCTAAAACACTTCCAAAACCTATTTCCCAATCTCAAATTAAAGAAGCTTTAAAATCAGCAAATGAATTAGAAAAACTTGTTATAGTAATGCTTTATTCATTAGGTCTTCGTATTTCAGAATTACAAAATATAAGGCTTCAAGATATCTCTCAAGAGTGGATACGTATCACAGGAAAAGGAAATAAACAAAGAGATATCCCTATTTTAAAGCACACAAAAAAACTCATAGATCAATTTATAGAAAAAAATAATCCAAAAATCTATCTTTTTGAAAAAAACGGGGAAAAATTAAGCCAAAATAGTTTAAGATATCTCATTAATAAAAGTTTTTCAAGGATTGGACTCAAAGTGACACCTCATCAGCTTCGCCATTCATTCGCAACATCATTATTGAACCAAGGAGCATCTATTGCTGATGTAAGTGAACTTTTAGGTCATAAATCTATGGCAACAACTCAAATATATACAAAACTTGGAAATAATCTAAAAAAAGAAAACTATTTACAATCACATCCTTTATGTAGTGGAGAAATCTAATTGTTAGATAAATTATTTCACATACTCTATGATACAATCATAATCACAATTATAAAAAAACCACATCAAATTTATATATTTACGGAATTCTTTTACAAAGGAAAAAGTAAAAAATCCTATGAAAAAGAGTTTATTCTCAACGATTCATATAAACCTTATCTTCTAGAGAACTATCTTAAAGATTTTTTTAATGAATCGCCATATTGTTATATCAGCTTGTTAGATACAACAACAGAACAGGGTGCAATTCCTACATGTAAAAAACAAGAAATGGAAAAGTTTCATAATCTTGTTACTTCCAAATATATCTGCATAGATGATAAATGGGCATGCTATACATCCAAATTAGAACTTGAGAAACAAAAAAAGCTTACAGGTGAAGAGATTGAAGTTGATTTTATTTTTTCTCCTTTTTTAATATTATCAAATTTCTTTGAGGATAAGATCAAAGGAATTATTGCTTTATATGCTTTTTTACAAGAAGAATCTGTAACAATAGCTGTTTTTCGTGATTCACAACTCTTATTTGGTCAATATATTGATCTAAATACACTTGTTGAAGATGAACTACTTCTAGAAAATATTAATGAAAATGAAACTTCAGAAGATACAGATAATGTTGATATTGACGCTATAGATTTAGATGAAATTGATATAGATGATGATTTTGGAGATTTAGATTCATTTGATGATGAAATAGCCGATTTAGATACACTTGATGATATAAATTCTCTAGAAAATGAAGATTCACTTGAACAACAACTTGATGATAATTTAGAAGAACTCAATGATAATAATGCAGAGGAAGAAGAATCAGAAGAAGATGAAGAGAATAAAGAAGAAAAATTAACTATGGATTTTCAGTTTTTTTCTATTATTCAAAAATCATTAGGAACTTATTATCGTAATGATCAATATCAAAGTGATTTTGTAGAAAACATCTATGTTGCAGACAGTGTAGGAGTTACAAGAGAATTTAAAAAATATGTAGAAGAAGAGATGTTCTTAAATGTTTATGTAAGAACTATTGAGACAGAACTTGAATTAGTAAATTTAACAAAAAAAGAATTGGAGAAGCTTTAATGTATAGTTATATAAAGCCCCATAAAAAATCACCTTTTACAAAAGATGTTATTTTAATCGTTACATTCTTCTCTATTTCATTCTTTATGCTTTTTTCAACTTATGGTTTTTTACTTTATAAAGACTATAAGTTTAAAAAAGATATTAACATGTATCAAAAACAACAACAAGAACTTGCCATAAATATAGAAAATATGAAAAAATCTATTAAAAGCATTGAAGAAGATGCAAACTTTGCTCAAAAGATTTATACAACAAATGGTGTATTAAAAGATAGCATTGCTAACTTATTTGATCTAGTTCCTGATCATATTACACTGTCCAAAGCTCAAATTTTAAAAAATGGCCTTATTCTGTATGGTGTAACACCAAATAAAGAAGTTTATGAATACATGCTTGAAGCACCATTAAAATCTATCTTTACAAAAACCTACACAAGTTTTTTTCAACTTGAAAATGGATGGTTACGTTTTGTATCTACAAATTATTTAGACCAAAACAGTGAGGAATACGTAAATGAAAATTAGCTTCCCTCGCCATACTGTTTATACAATTTCATTTACAATTTTTCTTATTATTTTTGCTATTTGGTTTGCGGTTGGTATATTAATACCAGAAGGAAAAAACTATAGAAAGAACAGAACAGTTTTACTTAAAGAAAAAGCTAATCTTCAAAAATATGATGACTTTTATAAAAAAACACTTACTATTTATAATGAGAAAAAAAGTAAAAATAGATATATTATTGAAGCATTAAATAATAATTTCAATCCACAAAAATTCACAAATGAATATCATAAACATTTTATTTCACTTTCCTTATCAAAAATAGATTACCATGGAAAAACGAAAATTTATGATATATATGAAGTCAATACAACTTCAAAGATAAAATCTCCAACTAATTTTTATAGCTTTTTAGATGCTATTAATAAAAGTCAATGGCTTATAGAAGTAACTTTTCCTATCAACTTTACACGAGAAGGAGAGTTGATACATTCAAGTTTTAAAATGCATGTATATAAAAAATCCAAAGATACTAATGTAACACAAAAGAAAGGGGAAACACCATCTTCGTAGGCTTATTTTTCACTAAAAGTATAAAATCATCTACACTATAAAGAGCAAGAGAAACACCTTCCATTGTTAATAATTCTTTAGAAAATCCTCTTTTAGAAAAAAATATCAACTGTGTAGGTTTTATCTGCATTAATTCACATTTCTCCTGTAATTTATTCAATTCTTTTTTATTTATCTTATGATTTGTCCATTTACACTCTGCTACATATAAATGTTGTCTTTTTGTAATTGCTAAAATATCTATTTCACTATTGGCATCCCAATAACTTCCTATGCTTTCTATAATTTCATCTCTTAAATGATAATTTAAAAGTATCTGACTTAATTCTTCAAATACTAAACTAGAATAGCTATATTTTTTCTTTTCATATTCTTCAAAAAACTCTTTGTAATTATGCTGTTTTATCTCTTTATAATGAGGATATACGAAATAGAACCAAAATCGCAAAAATGGATATAAAATAAAAAACTTATCTGAAATCCTATAGCGTGCTTCTTCTTTTGAAAGCTTAGACTTGATTTCTCTTTTATCCTGTTCTCGTGAAAGTTCAATACCAACTAACTTATGTTCTTGCAAAAACTGTAATGCTATACCACCATTAATATTATTTAACTTTGCTCTATTAAAAGAAGAAAACATTTTCCTATCACCAATAGATAATGCTCTTAAAAGTTTTATAGCATTTTTATTGTGAGATAAAAGTTGATTGATATACTCTTCCAATAAAGAAAAATTCTTCAAGATATGTTTTAATATAAGCGCTTCTTTTTTTTGAGAAACATCTATCTCAATATCTAATCCTCCAAATATAGAAAAAAGCTCTATAGCACTTTCCATATCCTCAGGATAATTCCTATAATAAAAAGATTTAAACTGTTCAAGAAGCAATACAACCCTTTTTTAGCACAAATTTATGGTGCTATGATATCATAATTCACTTCCCCATTTCAATATATGCAATCCATATTTTTCTCTTGCTTTTAATGTTACTTCACTTAATTTTCTCTCTTGTTGAGCTTGCATATATGTAGTTAAATCTAACTCTTTTTTAGAATCTCTTGTAAAACTCCCACAAGAGATACTTATACGAATAACATACAGTCGAGTATATATATCTGCCTTTTGTAACATTTGCATACATAAGGTATCAAAAAACTGCTCACTAAATAATGTGTTAGAACTAATATTAACATGTGATTTTTTATTCATCTCATAACGTAAAGAGAAATGATATACTGTAGGATAAACATCTAGTTTTAAAATAGCATGGCTCAAATGACGTACAAGGATACGAACTCTTCTGCGTAACTCCATTCTATCATATAAAGGATCAATAGTTCGACTAATACCTATAGATTTTCTTGGCTTACTTGTTTTTAATTCTTCATCTTTTAAACCACTTATCCTATAGTATAAATCTAAAGCATATGGACCTAATGTTTGTACTCTTTCTTTTCGCTTTAAAATCTCCCCTAAAGTATAAATACCACTTTGATGAAATTTTTGTGTCATCTTTTTCCCAATACCTGGAAAATCTTTTACATGTAAAGTAGATATTGTATGCTCTAATGTTTTAGTATATATAACTTTAGAACCAAATGGTTTAGCAAAATTTGTTGCAAGCTTTGCTATATATTTTGTATCACTTGCTCCTATTGAGACTGGAAGATGTAACTCTTTTTTTATTCTATGGCGCAATATATCTATAAATTCTTCTACATCCTTATCTTCTACCCAACCACTCAAATCACCATAAAATTCATCAATACTAGCTTGTTCTACAATAGGAATATTTTGCAAAAGAAATTCATGTAGCTGATTTGATAAAGTTTGATATAAAGTCATATTTGGTGCTTTAATTATCAAAGAAGGGCATAATTGTAATGCTTCATCAATTCGCATTGCAGTTTTTATACCATATGCTCTTGCTTCATAACTTGCCGTTGTTAAAATTCCCCGTATTTTTCCTGAACTATCTATAAAATTTTTTATATCATCATCTTGTTGTTCATATTCTTTATAAAAAGTTGGAACAAAATTACCACTATTTTGGAAATCAATTTTTTGTTTAGAAAAAGTTGATTCAAATATTTTTGTATCACTCCGTCCACCAATAGCTACTGGTTTCCCTTCTAAATACGGTTCAATAATCCTAGCTGCAGAAACAAAAAAGCAGTCAATATCTATATGAATTTTCATATTTAAAGTATATAGGAAAAAAAAGCAATATTTAAAAAAAATGTCAATATGAAAGATTAAAAAAAGTTTATAAAATAAAGTATAAGATATAGCTAAATAGCTATACCCCTTCTACTCGCAAAAGTTTTGTTTTGCCTATCATAAGATCTATCGTCATTCCTATACGTTTCCATACACTTTCTTGACGATACTCTATATTATGTTTTCTACAGATCTCTTTAACATAAGGCTGCATCTTTTGTTGATAACTTTGTGGCGTATTTGGAAATAGATGATGTTCTATTTGATAGTTCAAAAATCCTTGTGCAAAGTCAAGAAGATCTGTACCTGTATTATAGTTTACACTCCCCATAATCTGTCGTAAATAGAACTCTCCTTGTGATTTATGCGGTTCACTAAACTGATAGATATCACCTGCCGAATGATTTGGAACGATCACTAAAAATGAGTGAAGATTTGCATATGCTTCTGCAAGTAACAAAATGATAAAAGCACTCCAAACCGCATCTAAACCAAGTGGTAAAAAGAGTAACGGTTTAAGAATAAACTGCACTATCCCATATGGAAGATAAGCTTCTTTCCAAAGTTTTCTACCAGCATCATTAAAAGGAAGATAATTATAATCACTCGTTTCTGGTTCTTTTCTTTGTCTTCTTTTTTTATTTTCCAAAATACGCATTGTATTTGGTGCGTAATAGGTAAATTTCCATGTCATCGCAAATGTATAGATAATCACTCTACGAAGCCACATAGGTACTTTAGATTGTATCAACCATTGCATATTTCGCTCAACATTATCAGGATCTTCATCTTCTCCTAAATGGTAATGATGCATGATATTATGCTCATACTCCCACGCTTCAGGCTGAATCCAATCCAACCAGTCTATATAACGTCTTTTTCCTCTTGCAAAACCACGTTTGGTATATTTAAGAGGAATATTAGGAACCTTATCGTATGCACCATGCAAAATAGGGTGAACAATATTTGCCCAACGTGTTACATTGCCTAAACCAATAAGTATTGCAGCAATAACACCAAAGATCCAAAATCCAATTCCACTTAAACCTATAGAAAGATGTAAGGCAGTAATTACATATATTAAGAAATAACCACTATACGATGCAGCCTTTGACCATCTTTCTAACTTTAAAAGATGCTCAAAATCCTCATATGTTGGTGCACCTATCTTTTCTTTGATAAGTTCTATATCTTTTTGAAATTGCTCTTTATCGATATCTTCATATTTAGCATATTGATGATCATCGGCTAATTTTTCAAAGATAGTATTATCTATGTCTTCAAAAAGATTTTTTTGTGAAAGTTTCTCTTTTTGTTTTAACTCTTCTTGAATAGCTTCTTGTATCGCTAATTCTTCCGCCTCTTCTTTTGACTTTATAGCCTCACGTGCTTCTCTTTTTTCTAGCACTTCTTCAAATGACTCATTTTTACTCAAAATTCACCTTTATAAAATATTCATATGATTATAATAATAAAGTGCTAAATAGTATATAAATATAGAAAAAAATTAAAAAAATAGTAATGAATTATACAAGTGTTAAAAAAAGAGAAAAAAGCTAAAAGTAAAGTAGTAAAATTTAAAACCCCATTCAAACAATTCAAAAGATTAAACTATAGATATATATAAAGAGGGGAAAGAGTATATGAAATAACTAGTAGATAGGAGTATTAAAGAAACAGAGGTAAAATAAACAAGAGTA
>Ga0256843_1000806_pt1 | contig 25881 bp, 25 predicted proteins | sample AlvinellametaG_FD_191572 | JGI IMG/M metagenome (GOLD analysis project Ga0256843, IMG submission 191572) | Pompeii worm associated microbial communities from hydrothermal vent at the East Pacific Rise, Pacific Ocean - Alvinella | ecosystem: Host-associated > Annelida > Integument > Unclassified ... | reverse complement strand
ACTTATCTGAAGATGTGTGACGACGTTCTCGCCGCCATTCCCGAGATAGAAAAAACGCTGGGTATTTCATGTGAAGTGATCGACCTTGGCGCACTCAACCCCGTAGACTATGCAGGTTTGCAAAAGTCGATCGAAAAGACATCCCGACTCGTTGTCGTCGAAGAGGATCACAAAACCGGCGGCTATGGTGCGCAGATTGTCAGTTGGGCGGCAGAGAAGCTTTTTTACAGCCTCGACGCACCACCGCTTCGTATCGCCGGAGTCGATACACCGATCCCTTACAACCGAACACTGGAGCTTGCATCCATCCCGACACCGGACTCCATCGCACGAGAAATCATTACATGGGGGCAGAAAAATGGCTTATGAAATCGTCATGCCGCAACTCTCCGACTCGATGGAGGAAGGCAAACTGATCAGCTGGAAAGTTCATGAAGGGGATTTTGTCAAAAAAGGCGACGTCATCGCCGAAGTCGAATCGGACAAGGCAATCATGGAAGTACAGAGTTTCAAAGAGGGAAAAGTCACCGCACTCAAAGTCAAAGAGGGAGAGAGTGTACCGGTAGGCACTGTCATAGCGGAGATAGAGACACAAGCATCTCAAAGCGACACAAGCCCTTCCAAAAAGGCAGAAAAAACAGTTCATGAAACCCCTGCCACAAATCAAGAGACTACCAAAGAGGAAGCACAGCCCCAACAAACCGAAAAACCAAAGCCCGAACCCAAAACCACACAACTATCCAAACCAGCCACCCATAGCTCCATACTCGATGAGATTTTAGGATTTGATGAAGAGTATGTGCCCGACACTCCGACACCCCATACCACAGGTACGGCTTCACCCAAAGCGAAGATCCTCGCACAAAAGTACAACATCGATATCGAAAAACTGCAAAAAGAGGGAAAACTCCCCACACCCGTTCATGAAAAAGAGATAGAAGTCTATTACCGAAAACACTTTTTCACACCCAAAGCACTGAAACTGATCGAACTCTATCATCTCGATCCCACACTTTTTAAAACTGGTAAAAAACACGACTCCAGCGATATCCTCGACTATATCAAAGCCCATGATATCCCGCTGCCAAAACCGATAGAGCCGTTTCAAAAAGCACTCATCAAAGCGGTGGAAACATCGGCACAAAAACCGACATACTACCTGTTTGACACCATCGATATTTCGGAGTTAAAAAAGCACAAAAAGTATACATTCACAGTCTCTTTACTCAAACTTTTCGCCAAAGCGTTAATGCTTCATGAAGCATTTCGCTCTACACTCAAAGAGAATAGTATCGTCACCTATCCCAATGCATCCATCGCACTGGCAGTTGCTCATGAAAACTACCTCTATATGCCGGTTTTCAAAGATATCAACCTCAAAACAGAAGCAGAGATCGCCAAAGAGTTGGAAACATTTGAAACCAAAGCAAAAACAGGAACGATGCGCAGTGAAGATATGGAAGGCTCTACCTTCGCCATCTCCAACCTTGGGATGTTCGGCATCGAGCGTTTCACGGCGATGATCAACAAAAACGACAGCGCCATCGCAGCCATCGGTTCGGCAAAAGAGAGCCAACTTAGCGTCACCCTCACCCTCGACCACAGGCTCATCAACGGTGCACAGGCAGCGCAATTTATACAAACGCTTAAAAGTCTCGCACTCGATCCTATGACGTACAAGGAGTAAGGTATGTATGACATCATCTACATCGGCGGCGGTCTCAATTATGCGGGAGCCGTAGTCGCTGCGAAGAGAGGACTTAAAGTCGCGCTGATTGAAAAAGATTTACAACAACTAGGCGGGGTATGTCTGCATAAGGGGTGTATCCCCTCTAAAATGTTTCTGCACCATGCCCAGACACTTTTTGAGAGCCACAAAGATCTTTTCGAGGGACATATCAAATTAAAACTGGACAAGATGGTAGCAAAAAAAGAGAAACTGATCCAAAATGCCACCAAAGCCATCACCGCCCAATGTGCCAAAGTCGATTTGATCGACGGCACGGCACAAGTCGTTTCCCCAAATACCGTGGCTATTGAAGAGAAACTGATCGAAGGTAAGAACATCGTTATAGGCACCGGTTCTTCGCCTTTCATCCCGGAGGGTATCCTTTACGACCAAAAGGCGATCATCACCAGCGATGAGGTTTTGAAACTTACCCAACTGCCAAAAACAATTGCCGTGTTAGGAAGCGGTGCGATAGGGCTTGAAATGGCAACCTATTTTGCAGCACAGGATGTTTCTGTCACCCTGATTGTCCATCATGAGAAGATACTTAAAAATGCACATCCCCTCATCGAACAGGCACTGCGGACACAGTTGGAAAAGATGGGCATCACCATCCTTGAAAACCATCATGTACTCAAAGCCAAAGATACTTACAGAGGGGTACATATCACATTTGACGACGATCATTCACGCTACTTTGAGATGCTTTTGGTCGCCACTGGAAGACGACCCAATACCGATGTTATCGCAACGGATAAAATAGAACTGCAAAAAGGGATCGTCACCGACGACAACTTTGAAACAACACTTCCCGCCCACTACGCCATCGGCGACTGTAACGGCAAACTCCAACTCGCCCACGCCGCACGGGCAGAGGTACTTTTTGTTACACACAAAATACTAGGATACAACCCCGAACCGATCAACCTCGACCATGTTGTAAAATTTATCCACACTTTTCCGATGAGTTATGCAACGGTGGGCAAAAACAAAGTCTATTTTGAAAAAAACAACATTCCATACAAAGAGAGTATCGTACCACTTTCGCATTTTCCACTCTCCTCTTTCTACAATGCCAACGAAGGCGCGGTAATCCTCTATGCCGATGAAGAAGGGTTTATTGCAGGAGGGGAGATCTTCGCACCAAATGCCGAAGAGTTGATCGCACCGGTAGCACTGGCACTGGCTGGAGAGATGGACATGGCACTTGCCCAAAAGACTATCATGGCACATCCCACTTTTAGTGAGATGGTCGAAAGAGCCTATTTTCGACTATGATTTTACACCGCTGGGGTGAACTCCCCTATCCCGAAGCGATGGAGAAGATGGAACAGGTACACAAAGCGGCAAAAGAGGATGGGCAAAACCACCTCATCCTCACAGAGCACCCACCCTGCTTTACCGTCGGACAGGAAGCATGGCAAGAGCAGTGGGACGTTCCCGTGTATAAAAGCAGTCGCGGCGGCTCCGTCACCTGTCATGCACCGGGACAAAATATCTACTACTTCTGCTTTCATGTAAAAAATCCACCGCTCTTTTTTCGCAAAGTCCAAAAAGCCTTCAGCCGTTTTTTTCACAAACTTCCTCTTTCCATTCACTTTGACAAACATAACCCCGGTTTTTATATCCAAAACCGCAAACTCTGCTCACTTGGTTTTCGATACAAAGAGGGAGTGTCGCTGCACGGCGTTTCACTCAATGTCGATGTCGATCTTGACTTTTGTAACCAACTGCCACCCTGCAACCTACAAGGTATCACTGCAACGTCACTTTTTGCTGAAGGGGTAAAACTTTTGCCGGATGACGTGGATGAGAAAATCGTAACGCATATTGCGGAGGTTTTTGATGAACCCCTATAAACCGCACGTCAAAGCACCAAATCCCGAAGAGATCGCACTGGTACAAAACACACTCACTACCCACCAACTTACCAGCGTTTGCGAAGCGGCAGCCTGTCCCAACCGAAGTGAGTGCTACGCAAGAAAGAGTGCGACGTTTATGATACTGGGCGATACCTGCACCAGAGCGTGTCGTTTCTGCAATGTCAAAACAGGTCGTCCTCTTCCACCCGATCCCACAGAACCGACACGACTGGCAGAAGCGATCAAAGCACTTGATTTGCACTATGTTGTCATCACTTCTGTTGATCGTGACGACTTGAAAGATTTCGGAGCGTCGCACTTTGCAGCCTGCGTCCAAGCTATCCGAAAAATCTCCCCGCAGACCAAAATCGAACTCCTCACTCCCGACTTCAAAGCCGATAAAAAAGCACTCGATACCATTCTCGCCGCCCAACCCGACAAACTCGCACACAATCAAGAGAGCGTCCGCCGTCTTAGCAAAGCCATCCGCCCCCAAAGCGACTATAACCGTTCTTTGGAAACGTTACGCTACTACGCTATGCACTGCAGCACTCCCGTCAAATCCTCGCTAATGGTAGGACTGGGAGAGAGCAAAAAGGAATTACTGGAGACAATGCAAGATCTTTTAGAGGCAGGTGTGACACAACTAACCCTTGGGCAATACCTCCAGCCCACACTAAAACACCATCCCGTAGTACAATACTATCCTGAAACATTTTTTACAAAGATGAAAGAAAAAGCGTATGCGATGGGATTTGAAGCTGTCGCTTCGGGAGTGTTAGTGCGAAGTTCTTATTTTGCAGAACAACTGGGAGCCTGAAGCTCCCTTTTATATGCGGTGTTTAAGTTGCTCCAAACGCTCGATACGCGCTTGCGTACTTGGGTGGGTGGAAAAGAGTTGGGCGAAAGAAATATCTTTCCCGGTAAAAGGATTGACGATGAACATATGCGCCGTTTCCGGTGTCGCATCGTGAATAACAGCACCCTTGTTAAAGTTTTCCAATTTCAAAAGCGCACTTTGTAACCACTCGGGATGTCCGGTCAGTTTCGCCGCCCCTTCATCCGCCATAAATTCACGGTTACGACTCACTGCCATCTGGATGATCGAAGCCACCAACGGCATCACAAACATCATAACCATCGCGATAAGCGGGTTGGAAGGTCTGTCGTCGTTACTGCTTCCACCAAAAAAGTAGAAAAAGTTGGTCAGCATCGAAATAGCACCGGCAATCGTCGCCGCAATCGTACCGATGAGAATATCATAATGCTTCACATGACTCATTTCATGAGCGAGTACCGCTTCGACTTCATCCTCATCCAAAAGCTCCAACAACCCCTCTGTAACAGCCACAGCCGCATGTTGCGGATTTCTACCCGTTGCAAAAGCATTTGGTACATGATCGGGGATGATGTAGACTTTTGGCATCGGTGTTCCCGCTTTTTGCGCAAGTCTTCTGACGATATCGTACAACCCCTGAGCACTTCTTTCATCCACTTCTACCGCATGATAATGTTTCAAAACCATTTTATCGGAATTGTAATATGCCCAGAAGTTCATAGCAACCGCCATCAAAAAGGCGATCATCATCCCCTGTTTACCACCCAGCATACCACCAACCCAGACAAAGAGTAAAGTCAGTAGTGTCAGTAAAAAAACCGTTTTAACAACTTCCATAATCTATCCCTTCTTCAAACAATATTCCGTCTATTTCATGTTCAGCCGCCCAGTCCATATCGGACTCCGTAGCGGTATAGAGTAATATCTTAGCATCGAAAAGATAACCGTCGGCAAATTTCTGCGCACTCTTTGCCACACTTTTATCACAGACGATATAGCTACATCCAAGTGCCTGTGCAAAAAGTACATCACGGGAACTGTCGCAGATAAGTGCGAAAGAGACATCGTTTTGCGTACAATACCGGCAAACAGGAAGCGCCTCTTCCGAAAAAGCGAATATCACGCAACTATTTGAAGGTGTCTTTGCAATATCCTCTTCCTTTTTAATAAAATAAAAAGGTTCGAAGTCCACCCAGGGATGCCCGATGATAATCATTTTACCCCCGCACACGCTTTGGAACAGTAGTAGTGTCCATCTTTGAGTATCGCTTCTTCAACACTGACATAGACACCGCACTTGTGACACTCCACCACAGTTTCGACATCTTCTTTTTTCCCTTTTTGCGGTGAAGATGCAGCGCTTTTTTCTTTCATCTTATCCAGTAAATTTCCTTCACGAAAAAAGAGGATATAAACACCGTAAATCACCAGCCCCAATATAATAAGTTTAAAAATCATTTTATTCCTTTAATAAATAGATAATTCCGTTTGCCTCTGTTGATGATTTCACTGTTCCAGTCGGGATTGAGTTCATCATGCACACCTTCTCCTTTGTAAAAAAGCAGTAACGTCCTTTCGCCGATGAAAGGTTTGGCAAGTTCTATCAGAAAATCACTTTTTGCCACGGCACGGGAGGTGATCAAGTCTGCTTCAAAAGGTTCGATATTTTCAATCCTGTCACTTTTGATTGTCACGTTGTCAAGTCTTAGTTTTGATTTTACCAGATGTAAAAATGCCGTACGTTTCATGAGCGGTTCTACGAGTGTAAAGTGGATATCCGGATATGCCATCGCCAGTATCAGTCCGGGAAACCCCGCACCGGTTCCGATATCTACAGCATTTTTAACCTTTTTGGTATCCAAAAACTGCATGGGATAGAGGGAGTCTTCGATATTTGCATCTACTTCGGAAATATCTTTTGCACCGGAGAGTCGGTGTACTTTGTTGTAGTCGAGTAAAAGTTTCGTATATGTGTCAAATTTGTCCATAAATGATTATACCAAAACTTTGATAGCTTAAAAGAGATGTCCCATTTTCGCTTTTTTGGTTTTGAGATATCCTTTGTTATGCGGGTTCGCTTCGATAACGATCGGCAGACGCTCGACGATTTCGATCCCTTCCAGACTCTCTATTTTCTTGGGGTTGTTGGTAAGGAGTTTGATTTTATCGATACCAAAATAGTTTAAAACATATTCCACCATTTCATAACTTCGCTCATCCGCACTAAACCCGAGTTGATGGTTCGCTTCGACGGTATCCAAACCTTCATCCTGAAGCGCGTAGGCGTTTACTTTGTTTAAAAGCCCTATATTCCGCCCTTCCTGACGCAGGTATATCACCATCCCTCCCTCTTTTGCGATTGTTTGCAAAGCATAATGCAGTTGCTCTCCGCAGTCGCATTTCATGCTTCCAAGGGCATCGCCGGTGAGACATTCGCTGTGTACACGCACGATGGGAGCGTCCCCAAAGGGCTCTTTAAAAATCACCAAATGCTCTTTTTCTCCCTCTTTAAATGCCTGTATCAAAAACTCTCCAAACCGGGTGGGAAGCTTAGCGATTTGGGATATATCTATTTTCATATGTTTTTATTTCCTATTTTATGGTAGAATAGTGCCTTTTTTTAATAGAGTTCTTGCAAAACTATAGTGTTCAGCCGTAAATTTCCCCTGTTTGTCCATAGACTATGGTTTTACAAGAACTCTAAATATTACATGATTTTATCATACCCGAGGCTAAAAGATGTTTAAAAGATTCAGAAGAACACGGATCAATCCGAGACTGAGAGATTTGCTGACCCAAACCAAACTCTCGACGGACGATTTTATATACCCCCTTTTCATCAAGGCGGGTGAAACAAACTACAAGAAAGAGATCGGCTCGATGCCGGGTGTCTTTCAAATGAGTATCGACGAAGCGATCAAAGAGTGCAGTGAACTGAAAAAGCTCGGGCTTTACTCGATCATCCTCTTTGGTATCCCAGACGTAAAAGACAGTGTCGGAAGCGATGCCTTGTGTGAGCACGGTATCATCGCCAAAGCGATCAGAGAGATCAAAGAGGCACATCCGGATATGTTTGTCGTCAGTGATCTTTGCTTTTGCGAATACACAGACCACGGACACTGCGGTATTTTAGATCTGGAACATGAAACCGTCGACAATGACGCAACACTGGAGATTTTAGGCAAACAGGCAGTCGTTCACGCCAAAGCGGGTGTCGATATGATCGCACCAAGCGGGATGATGGACGGGATGATCACAGCGATTCGCAGCGCACTCGATGAAGCGGGATATATCAACCTTCCGATCATGAGTTATTCGACAAAATTCGCTTCGGCATACTACGGACCGTTTCGTGACGTGGCGGAGTCGGCACCGAGTTTCGGAGACAGAAGAAGTTACCAGATGAATCCGGCAAACCGTGACGAAGCGATTTTGGAGAGTCTGGAAGATGAAAAAGAGGGAGCAGATATTTTGATGGTCAAACCCGCACTTGCCTATATGGATATCGTCAGAGATATCCGAAATAATACACGCCTGCCTTTGGCGGTATATAATGTCAGCGGCGAATATGCCATGCTCAAACACGCAGGAGCGGCGGGATTGATAGACTATGATCGCGTCATGATGGAAACCCTGCTTGGGTTCAAACGTGCGGGGGCGGATATCATCATCACCTATCACGCAAAAGAAGCGGCAGCGCTTTTACAAAAAGGATAGTTTCATGAGACACTTTTTAACACTAAGAGATTACACCAAAGAAGAGATTTTAGAGATTGTCAAACTCGGTTTCAAAATCAAGAAAAAGCTTAAAAAAGGAAAGCAAAAACCTTACCTCGACAAACAGACACTGGCGATGATTTTTGAAAAGTCCAGTACCAGAACACGTGTCAGCTTTGAGATCGGGATGTATCAACTGGGCGGTCACGCCGTTTTTCTCTCTTCCAACGATTCACAGCTTGGACGTGGAGAGCCTATGAAAGATACCGCACGTGTCATCAGCCGTATGGCGGATATGGTGATGATCCGTACTTTTTCACAGGAGAGCCTCGAAGAGTTTGCCAAATATGCTACCGTTCCGGTAATAAACGGATTAACGGATCAGTACCACCCCGTACAACTGCTGGCTGACTACATGACTATGGTAGAATATAAAAAAGATAAAAATCCGGTTGTCGCCTATGTCGGTGACGGAAACAATATGACACACTCCTGGATGTGGCTAGCGGCAAAACTCGGTTTTGAGTTGCGTATCGCCACACCGGTAGGTTATGAAGCTGATGTGGGCGTGGTTCATGAAACATTGCAGGAAGCCAAAAAATCAGGGGCGAAAATCTCATTCTTTTATGATCCAAAAGAGGCGCTCAAAGATGCGGATGTCGTCACGACAGATACCTGGATTTCGATGGGACAGGAAGGTGAAAAAGAGAAGCGTATCAAAGACTTTGCAGGGTTTATCATCGATGATGAGATGATGAAACTGGCAAAAAAAGATGCTATCTTCCTGCACTGTTTGCCCGCTTACAGAGGCTATGAAGTCAGCGAAGAAGTGCTCGAAGGCAAACAAAGCGTGATATTCGATGAAGCGGAAAACAGACTTCATGCACAAAAAGGATTGATGGTCTGGCTGGACAGACATCGATAAGAAAATGCGAGAGGAAAAGATGAGCGAGAAAAAAGAAGAACAGAAGCAGACGGAAACGAAAAAGTACGATATTATCGAAAAGATCGATTCACTTTCCGATAAACTCGGTATCAGTAAAGATCATCGTACACTGCTTGGTATCAAAGATACCGACGATCCCAATGTCAAAGAACTCTATCTCAAAGAGGGAAGCTGGAACGAAGACGAGCCGTGGTTTGCCATAGAGGACAACAACGATAAAAAAGCGTACGCTTTCATCCCTGCCGATGCGTTTAACCAGATCATCGACACCTTGCGTCATGCACAGCAAGAGAACTTTAACCTCAAACTCGAAAAAACCATCTGGCAAAATATCCCCGCCGACTTTGAAGATGTCTGGATCGTCGCGATGGAAGAGATCCGAAAACACGCGCAGCAAAACGATCCCAACAAACCGGTTTCCATCGACCTTGACAAGTTGATCAAAAAGATAAAAAGAGATCACCCAAACCTCTTTATCAATATCAGAGATTTTATGCCACCACAAATGAACCAACTACAGGATAACCATGATTGATTTTAACAAGTTTACCAAATACTCCAAACCGGGACCTCGATATACCAGCTACCCTACAGCTTTAGAGTTTGACGAGCGTTTCGATACCAACGCCCTTTTAAAAGAGTTTGAAAACCGGGACAAAAGCCGACCGCTTTCACTCTATTTTCACTTGCCGTTTTGCAGAAGTGCCTGTTACTTTTGTGGCTGTAATGTCGTCTTTACTTCCAAAGAGGATAAAAAAGAGCGCTATATCCGTTACATCGAAAAAGAGTTGCAAATTTTAAAAAGCCATCTCGATACCAACCGAGAAGTGATCCAAATGCACTTTGGCGGTGGTACACCGACTTTTTTCAGCCCTGAACAGTTGGACGAAGTGATCGGACTGATCAAAGGCACTTTTCCAAACTTTACCGAAGATGCGGAGATAAGCTGTGAAATCGATCCGCGCTTTTTTACCAAAGAGCATATGGATGTGTTGAAAAAAGGCGGCTTTAACCGTATCAGCTTCGGAGTGCAGGACTTTGACCCAAAAGTGCAGGAAGCCGTACACCGCATACAACCCTACGACGTCACCAAAGAAGCCATCGATCTTGCTCGTGCAAACGGTATCGAGTCGGTCAATGTCGATTTGATCTACGGGCTTCCTTTCCAAACTTTTGAAACCTTTAAAAAGACGCTGCAACTGGCACGAAGCCTCGATGCGGATCGTTTTGCGGTCTTTAACTATGCCCATGTGCCGTGGTTGAAAAAGACGATGCGTAAAATCGACGAAACCACCCTGCCCCACCCTTCCGTGAAACTGGAGATTTTGAAATATACGATCGACTACTTTACCGGCGAGGGGTATAAAATGGTCGGGATGGATCACTTCGCCAAACCAGAAGATGAACTCTTCAAAGCGATCGAAAAAGGAGAGCTTCACAGAAACTTTCAAGGCTACACCACCAAAGGCGGTGCGGACTTGATCGGTGTGGGGCTTACCAGTATCGGCGAGGGGAAAGACTACTACGTGCAAAACTACAAAAATATGCATCAGTATGAAGAGGCGATTGATGAAGGAAGATTGCCGGTTGAAAGAGGTGTGAAACTCACTGAAGATGATATCATTCGAAACGCCGTCATTATGGAGCTTATGAGTAACTTCAAACTGGACATTCCGCGTATCGAAAAAGCGCACAATATCAACTTTAAAGAGTACTTCAAAGAGAGTCTTGAAGCGCTTAAAGAGTTTGAAGAAGCCGAGATCGTCATGATCACCGACAAAGAGATCAAAGCGAACGAAACAGGTGCGATGCTTATTCGTAACATTGCAATGGTATTTGATGCCTATATGAACAAACACGCCAACAATAAAAAGACATTTAGTAAGACGATATGAGTAAAAAAGCAAGCGATATATTTAACTTTCAGGAAACCAGCGACGCATGTATCAAGTGCGGTAAGTGTATTCCGGTTTGTACCATCCACCAGGTCAATCCCGACGAGACGACTTCTCCGCGTGGATTTATCGACCTTTTAGGACAGTATCAGGCAGGAAATCTTGAACTGGATAAAACCGCCAAAAATATTTTCGAGAGTTGCTTTTTATGTACCAACTGTGTCGATGTCTGTCCTAACTCCCTGCCGACCGATATGGTCATCGAAGAGGTGCGTGCGGATATCGCCGAGAAGTTTGGGATCGCGTGGTTTAAAAAGGCGGCATTTTTCCTTTTAGAACACCGTAAAGTGATGGATATTGTCATGAAGTTTGGTTTCATGTTTAAAACCTGTGCTCTGGCAGAAGATCCAAAGGGTCGTGGACTCAAAGCACGTTTTTCACTACCGATGATGAAAAAAGGAAGGCTCATCCCTTCTATGATGAAAACAAGTTTTCTCAACAGTTATCCAGAACACATCCCCGCACCCAAACCCGAAGCGAAAAAACAGAAAGTCGCTATCTTCATAGGGTGTCTTGGAAACTACAACTACGAAGGGATAGGAAAGAGTCTGGTTGAGATTTTGGAAAAACTCAATATCGAAGTATTTATCCCCAAAGAGCAGCAATGCTGCGGTGCACCGGCGTACTTTACCGGTGCGGTCGATTCGGTAGAGCGTATGACCAAAAAGAATATCGAATATTTCGAAACTTTTATGGACGAGTACGATGCCATGCTCATCCCCGAAGCGACTTGTTCGGCGATGGTCAAACACGACTGGGCGATCTTTTTCAAAAACCACAATATGCCCGACTGGGAAGAGCGCGCCAAAAAGGTGACACAAAAAATCCATATGGCAACCGAGTGGCTGCACAACAACACAAACCTTAAAGAACTGCTGGAAGAAAAAGGCAAAAAGTTTGACGAAGTGGTTACCTATCATGATCCTTGTCATGCAAGAAAAGTACAGGGTATCTGGCAAGAACCGAGAAATCTCCTCGCACCTAACTACAAAATGCAGGAGATGAGTGATCCCAACCGTTGCTGCGGCTTTGGCGGTGTGACGATGCAAACGGAGAAATTTCATCTGGCCAAACTTGCCGGAAAACCCAAAGCAGCGATGATCAAAGAGACCAAAGCCACTTATGTTTCGGCAGAGTGCAGTGCGTGTCGCGTACAGATCTCCGAGTCGCTCAACAATAGCGGAGATGAAAACATCGTTTTCAAAAATCCGCTAGAACTCATTGCGGAGGCACTCAAATAATGGAAACCTGGAACCATATCTACGAGCACTTCAACCCTGTTGCATTCAGCCTTGGCGCTATCAAAGTGCATTGGTATGGTATCATGTACGTTCTGGCTTTGCTGGTAGGTATCGCTACGGCAAAGTGGATCGTCAAAAAAGACAAACTTCCCGTTTCACAGGAGATGCTGGACAACTACATCATCTGGATCGAAGTGGGCGTCATTTTGGGTGCAAGGATAGGTTATATCCTCTTTTACGACCCGAATACCACGTACTACCTGACCCATCCGTGGCAAATCTTCAACCCTTTTCATAACGGAGAGTTTATCGGTATACGCGGTATGAGTTTTCATGGGGCGCTTTTGGGGTTTATCATCGCTTCGACTCTGTTTGCAAGAAAATACAAAGTCAACCAATGGTTTATGCTCGACATCGCCGCCATCGCCATCCCTGCGGGGTATGTTTTCGGGCGTATCGGTAACTTTTTCAATCAGGAACTGGTCGGTCGTGTTACCGACGTACCATGGGGCATCTACGTCGACGGTGTACTGCGCCACCCTTCACAACTTTACGAAGCACTGCTTGAAGGACCACTTATCTTTTTGATACTCTACCTTTACAGAAAGCATAAAAAGTTTCATGGAGAACTGATCTCTTTGTATCTCATCCTTTACGGTATGGCAAGATTTACCGCGGAATTTTTCAGAGAACCTGACCCGCAACTGGGATTTATCTGCTGCGGATGGATGACCAAAGGACAAGAGTTTTGTCTCTTCATGATCGCACTTGGTCTTGGACTTTACTTTTACTTTCGAAAAAACGGAGAACCTGTTAACGCCTGAGGAATAAAAAGTGCTTCGGTATATAAAACCCCAAACCGGAGCATCTTATGAAACTAGAATTTATCTCTTCTCCTTTTTCACATAAAAACAGACACAAAGACCCCTTCAGAACACTTTTTGAAAAATCTCACGACGGTGTACTGCTCATAGATAACGGCGTCTTTATAGATTGCAATGAAGCTATCGTCAAAATGCTCGGATACAATACGAAAGAAGAAGTTCTGAGCCTCCATCCGGCACAACTCAGCCCCAAATATCAACCCGACGGCAGAGATTCGTTCGAAAAAGCGGAAGAGATGATGCAAATTGCGATGAAACAGGGGTACAATCAGTTTCACTGGGTGCATACCAGAGCTAACGGAGAACTTTTCTGGGCAGATATCGTCCTGACAAAAATCAACATTGCCGGTAAAGATATCATCCATGTCGTATGGAGAGATATTCAAAAAGAAAAAGAGTTAGAAGAAAAAAACAGAGAACTCAAACAGGAGTTGGAACAAAAAGTACAGCAAAGAACAATGGAACAAAACACCCTCCTCTCGCTTTTTGATAAAGGCGAGTCGATCCTTTTTAAATGGAACAACGACAGCCAATGGAGCGTGGCACATGTATCACAAAGTATCCGAAAAGTGCTGGGATATTCACCTGACGATTTTCTGACACATAAAGTGGTTTATGCACAGTGTATTCATGAAGAGGATCTTCCCAAAGTGATGGAGGAAGTTCAGGAAGCCGTTGCTACCAATAAAGAGTATTTTGAACATGAACCCTATCGTCTCTATACCAAAGATGGAAATCAGAAATGGGTACATGACAGCACCGTCATCGTACGTAACGAAGCGGGAGAAATCACCCATTTTCTAGGCTATATAGTCGACATCACGGACATCAAAGAAAAAGATAAGCAACTCCTGCAACAATCCAAACTCGCACAGATGGGAGAGATGATCAGTATGATCGCCCATCAATGGAGACAACCTTTAAGCGCTATCGGTTCGACGGCAAACAACCTCAGCCTGAAACTGATGATTGACGACATCGACAAGGAGACTTGTTTAAAGGAGATAGAACTCATCTCTCAATACACACAACACCTTTCCAAAACCATAGACGACTTTCGCAAATTTTTTAAAGAGACAAAAGAGAAAGAGAGCCTCTCACTTAAACGTCTGATCGAAGAGACTTTGCAAATTGTGCAAGTATCGCTCAAAAACAACAACATTGCTCTGGAAACGGAGTTTGATTGTACAAGACCGCTTGTAAGCTATACCAACGAACTCAAACAAGTCATTCTCAATCTCATCAAAAATGCAGAAGACGTCTTGAAGGAAAAAAAGGTGTCAAACCCCAAAATTACAATTATTGCCGGAAATGACGATAATAGTCACAGATTGATTATCAAAGATAACGGCGGAGGTATCCCCGAAGAGATAATCGACAAGATTTACGACCCGTACTTTTCTACGAAACTGGAAAAAGACGGAACGGGACTTGGACTCTATATGTCCAAAAAGATTATCGAGGAACACTGCAATGGCAAGATTCAAACCAGAAACGACAAAGAAGGTGCTGTTTTTGAAATCACACTTCATGATCTCTAGGATCTGACATGGCAAAACCAGACATTGCCGCACTCAAAACGTATAGTAAAGCGTTAAAGCTGCTTTATGTAGAAAGACAATCATGAAGTACGTGAACAAACCTGCAAAATGCTTGCAAACTTTTTCGATCATATCACTACTGCCACAGACGGGGAAGACGGCTGGAAGAAATATCAGGAAGACGATTTCGACTTAATCATCACCGATATCAATATGCCCGTTCTCAACGGTCTTGAGATGCTGGAAAAAATTCGTGAACAAGATTGTGATATCGTCTGTATCATCATTTCCGCACACGATGAAACAAATCACTTTACACAATCTATCTCTTTAGGTGTGGACGGATACATTTTAAAACCTATACAAATAGACTCTTTCCTTACGCTTTTGTATAAAAGTGTCAAAAAGATAAAACTTTTCAAAGAGCAACAGGCATATCAACTCTCACTTGAAAAAAAGATAGAAGAGTGTACGGCGGCACTGCATAAACAACTCTATACCGATGACCTGACAGGTGCAGGCAGCAGATACGCTTTTCTGGAAGAACTTTCTACTTGCGACGACACCTGTACTCCGACACTCTTTTTACTCAATATCGACGCATTTACCATCTACAACGAACTTTACGGTATCGAAGTCGGGAATGAAATTCTCATCGCTTTTGCAAAACTAATGCGCAAATACGCCGATACGCATCAATACCGTTTTTACAGAATTGCGGGAGACGAATTTGTACTGTACCACAAAGAAAGTGCTATCGACATAAACAGAAGCGAAGAGACTATCGATGAAATATTCACTTTACTAAAAGAGCATCCTTTATACATTGCAAGTATTGACGAGTACATCACCATCAGCGTAACCGTAGGACTTTCGTTCAGCAATGAAAATCCACTGGGTAAAGCCGATATGGCGATGAAAGCGGCTAAAAAATCCGCTAAAAAATTCGTCACCTATCATCCTGGAATGGATACCAAAGCGGACTTGAAAAAAACACTCTACTGGAGAAAAGAGATCGAGCAGGCATTGATAGAAAACAGAGTCGTTCCGTTTTTTCAACCCATTGTCGATAGAAATCAAAACATTACAAAATACGAAGCGCTGATGCGGATCAAGCAGTATGATGAAAACAATAAAATAAAAATCGTTTCTCCATTCGAGTTTTTAGATATTGCGATCAAAACAAAACAGTACAATGCCCTTTCGTATCGACTGATACAAACGGCTATAGATTTCATGAAGACAAAAAGTGTTTCTCTCTCCTTAAATATCAACCTCAGCGATATCTATAATCATAACCTGATCGATATGCTGCGCGAAGAGATCATCTCTTTCAATAAATTCAATCAAGCTAACGGCACACCCCAAAATCATATCATTTTAGAGATACTCGAAAATGACAATATCGAACACTATCATCGCTTGAGCAAAAAACTGGTTCAGTTCAAACAAGTTGCAGCAAAAATCGCTATCGACGACTTTGGAAGCGGATATTCCAACTTTTCACATATTATCGGTATTTCACCACACTATCTCAAAATCGACGCAAGTCTGATCAAAGATATCGACACCAACAGAAAATCGTATGAGATGGTAAAGGCGATCGTACAGTTTGCAAAAAGTCTTGGTATCAAAACCATAGCGGAGTTTGTCTCTTCCCAAAAGATCTTTGAGATCACCTATGAACTGGGTATAGATGAATTTCAGGGATACTACTTCGGTAAACCGATGTCCATCGAAGAGATAGAAGCTACGGCAGTTGCAGATATAGCCCTATAACTACCGCATAACGTACCCCTTTGGCAAGAAGTACATACAAAAGAAACTTCTTCCAGGGATACTGCGCAACACCCGCTACAAAAGTGATCGGATCTCCAAGTATAGGTGTCCATGAAAAAAGCAAAGCCACCGCACCGTACTTTTCAAAAAGTGTGTGCGCTTTGTAAAGATACTTCTCTTTTGCATACCCCTTTTGAATAAGATAGTGCATCCCCTCTTTTCCCAAAAGATAGTTGATAAACGCACCTAAAGTATTGCCCGGAGTTGCGCTGATAAAGAGTAAAAAGATATTCACATGATCTAAAGAGAGATCATAAAGCAGCAGTGCTTCACTGCCCCCGTGCAAAAGTGTTGCCGCCAGCAGTGAAGCAAAAAAGAGTGTTACATAGACCAAACTATTTTAAAAGCATCTTTCGAAGTTCATCTTCCTCGATGATTTCGTCATCATATTTGACAACGATCGTACCTTCGGTTTCGTTGATATAAAAGTCACTGATACCTTTGGTTGTTTTAAGCATTGCAATTTTCTCTCTATCATATTTATCCATCGGTAAAAAGAGGTTTTTACGAAGTCCCGGATTTCGCATACCGACAATCCAGTAGATCCAGAAAAGAGAAACCACAAGGACAAACAACGCAACGCCCTGCTCCCCATAGTGCTGATAGAGCCAACCACCGATAGCACCACCTAAAAAGATACCCACATAAGCGAAGGTATTTGCCACACCGAGTGCCGCACCTTTTTGGTGTACTTTGGCAAACTTGGAAACAAAAGACTGCAAAAGCGGTTCGAACATATTAAAACCGATAAAAAATGCAGAAACACCAACGGCAAACATCATGAAAGAAGAAGCATAACCCATCAAAAGAAAAGAGATCATGATAAACCCGATAGAGATCAAAAAGACCTCTTTTCCTTTAGAATACTTTTCACCAAACACTGCCGCAGGACCCATCGCAAGGATACCCAAAACAACAGCAGGAAGATAGACTTTCCAGTAGTCCATCGTCGTCATGTCAAACTTATTTTTCATCAAAATCGGAATGATAAAAAAAGCAATCGCCATCGTAGAACTGTGAAACAAAAAGGTGATATACATACGTACCAAATCTTTGTCTTTGAAAACGTGCTTGATTTTTGCTTCTTCTTCAGAGTAGTGGTGAACGATTTTCGGCGGCTCCGGTACTGCGGTAAAGAGTATCAAAAGTGCGGTCAAAGCCAAAGCACAAGTGAGCCAAAAAAGCATACTCACGGAAAAGTATCCCGCAATGATCGGTCCTAAAATCATCGCCGCAGCAAAACTCATCGCGATAACCATACCCATGATAGCCATAGCGTGTGCACGTTGATCTTCACGAACATGATCGGCAATCATCGCCGTAACGACCGATCCGATCGCACCGGCACCCTGTAGGAAACGACCTACCAGAAGCACATAGATATTGTCCGCCATCGCTGCAATCGCAGAACCCGCAGCGAAAATCAAAAGCCCGATAAGCAGCGTCTTTTTACGCCCTATTTTATCACTGAGTACACCAAACGGCACTTGTAAAACCGCTTGAGTCAAAGCGTAACCACCAAGCGCGATACCTGCTAAAAAAGCATTTCCTCCCGGTAAATCCTTGGCATACCCGGAAAGTACGGAAAGTACGATAAAAAGTCCGAAAAAACGCAGCGCGATAATCAGACTTAACGGTAAAACTGATTTGATCATCAAATCCCCTTTTTTTGATATAATAATGTAATCATAATCCCATTTGATTAACCATAATATAATCAAATGAATTTTATAAGTTTTTAAATAGAAAAAAGCGCATTTTCTATACTTTGACACCTGTCAAAAAAAACTAGACAATTATAGTCCTATTACATTTAAATAAGGTTGAAGATGAAAATAATTCTCGCAAGCGGCAACAAAGGCAAAATCAGAGAAATCGCAGCATACTGCAAAGATCATGAAGTACTTCCCTATACCGACTTTGTCGAAAAGTTCGAAGTTGTCGAAGACGGTGAAACATTTAAAGCCAACGCCCTTTTAAAAGCCCACGCCGTTTATGACAAAGTAAAAGACAAACTAAACACCCCTTTTGTCGTACTTTCCGATGACAGCGGCATCAGTGTACCCGTACTCGGCAATATCCCCGGTATTTACAGTGCACGTTTTGCAGGAGAAAATGCAACGGATAAAGACAACCTCTATAAACTCATCGATACACTAAAAGAAAACAACCTCTCCTCTGCACCCGCTTTTTATACTGCTGCCATGGCGATTGTCACGGATAAGGAAGATTTTACCGTACATGGATGGATGCATGGCAAAGTTATCCCGGAAGCGAGAGGAGAAAAAGGTTTCGGATATGATCCGATGTTTATCCCCGAAGGCTACACACAAACACTCGGAGAACTAGAACATGAAGTGAAAGAGAAGATTTCACACCGATCCAAAGCACTGGAACTTGCAAAACTGGTGATAAAAACCCTTTAAACTTTAACCTCTGTCTCTTTTACTTTAGCATAGACGGAGTTTACTTTGGCTACCGGCTCTCCCAGATAAAAGCCCTGAGAGTAGTCCGCGCCAAGAGACTTGACCTTTTCATAGATTTTTTCGGAGTGGACATATTCCACCACTGTTTTCGAACCAATTTTTTTAGAGAAAGCGATAATCGCTTCCGTAACGATAGAAGCTTCTTTATTGATATCGATATTTTTGATCAACGATCCGTCTATTTTGATAAAATCCGCATTGAGACTGATGATATGCTCGAAGTTGGCATAACCGCTTCCAAAATCATCTATGGCAATTTTCACACCATATTTTTTAACATTGGTAATAAACTTATTCACCTGCGTATAGTCGGCAATTTGCTCCGACTCAGTGATTTCGAAAATCACATGATGGGCATTGTTACATTCTCTAAGTTTTTCATAAATATATCTTCTGATTTCATCATCGTTAATATCTTCGGCAGTTAAGTTGATAGAAAAATCATATTGTGAAAATTTTGCAAGTTGCATAAATGTTTTTTCTATCACTATTTTTGTAATTTTCGTATAAAGTTTCGCTTTTTTTGCGATACCTAAAAAGAAATAAGGCGATATTGCCGATCCGTCGGCATCGATCAGACGCACCAACGCTTCATACTTGGTAATGGCACCGCTTTTGTTATCGACGATAGGCTGAAAAAACGGTACGATACGATCTTTATCAATCGCATCTTTGATTTTATTGATCCATTCGATATTTTTACGATAGTCGCTTTCGCGGTTCATCTCTTCATGATAGACAAAAAACTTTTTATTTTCCATCTTCGCTTTTTTTCTGGCAATCATCGCAAAAGAGAGTAAATGCTCCGGATTGGCACTGTGTAGATAGTGTGCGATTCCTCCGCTAAAAGTTACGGAGATACAGTTTTTAGAGTCACAATCCATCGTCGTATGTTCGATGTAGTCGATGATCTGATCCATCACTTTCCCGGACTTATCCACCTTTAGCAAATGCTCTTCGAAAAGCAGGAAAAATTCATCATTGTGAAAACGGTAAATTTTACACTCGCCTTTTGAAAACATCTCTTTTAAAAGCTGTGCAATATGCACCAGTACGTCATCCGCAATTTTTGCACCGTAGAAGTCGTTGATATTGGCAAAATCATCGATATTGATATATAAAAGCACGGGGCGTTGGATATTTTGTAAATCTTCCAGAAGCTGTTTACGGTTAGGGAGTCCTGTCAGTGTATCAATCTTCTGTTTTTTGATCTCTTCTTTACTCTTTTCGAGTTCCGTAATATCATGACGAATACCGATATATTCTACGATTTTTCCTTCGTTGTCCATCACGGGAATGATCGTCGCATCAACGATATAAGTACTTCCGTCTTTTGCCAGGTTTCTAATAATCCCTTTCCATATTTTTTTACTCTTGATCGTTTTCCAAAGGTCTGCAAAAACCTCTTTGGGTGATTCAGGGTGGCGGACAATGTTATGAGGCATACCAAGCAACTCTTCATGAGAATAACCGGAAATTTCGCAAAATTTCTTATTGATATAGGTGATAATTCCTTTGGTATTTGTTTTGGAGACGATACTAGTCTCATCTATCGCCATTTTATAACTATCCAGAAAGGAGATATTTTTGCTGAGTTTTTTACTCATGTCATTAAAAGAGAGTATTGCATTGCCAAGTTCGTCACGGGTATCCGCCTGAAGGCGAATATCCGTCTTACCGTCGGCAATCATCTGAGAAGCGGTTTGTAGTTTTTTCAGACTCTCCGCAATAGACTGATAAAATGCACCTGTAAGATAGAGCGCACTTAATAAAATCAGTATAAAACCGGTAAATGCCCAGATAGTATTATGCAAGGTTTCTCTTTGCATATTTTCGATCAACTCTTTATAACTATAAGAGAAGAGTCTGTAAAGCTCAGCCTGTTCGTTCAACGCGTCGGTAGCCCGAAGAAAAAACTTCTTGCTGTTGTAAGAGGGTTTATCCGCAGTAATGATATTTTTGTAGACGATATCCAAAATCGTATCGAGTTTATAAGCGACAAGTACCGTCTTTTTTTGCAGTTGTAAAAAACTTTGCATATCGGATAAGACTTGATTCTCTTTGAGGTTACTCTCAAGAGATTTCAATAACGTATAGATAGAAAAAATCGTATTTTTCTGTTCCTTACCAATATGATCCTGTAACAAAATACCCACACCCAAACCACGCAGTTGTCCTGTGTTTTCCTGTAACAATAACAGTTTTTCCTGTAAAAGCTGTGCGATATAATTTACCCGCAGATCACTGCTTGTTGCAAAAGAGGTCACTTCCGCAATGCTTTGCAGGGTTTTGATCAAATCACTGATGATCGCACTATGGAGTTTAAATATCTGTGCGATCGTACTATGAGAGTTAACATTGTTGAGTTTGACAACAACCATTTTACTCATCGCATCTACGAAGTCTTTATTGTGGTGTAAAAGATCAAGTCTTTGCTTATCATAGCCGATAAGATCCATCAACTTTTTTTCAATATCTTTTTCATTGCGTATCAACTCTTTTTTAAAAGAGTGATTGCCGTTTAAATAGCCGTTCATCAATCCTCTGTGCATCTGCACGGACTGAATAAAACTCTGGATTTTCACAGCGTAGGCAAGCCCCACAAGCTGACTTTTGTACGTTCTTGTCTGCTCGAAATAGTCAATAAAAATTGTACGCGAAGGTAGTATCAATAATATAAATAAAACCGATATTGATACAATAATTTTAACTTTAAAAGGAAGTTTGTTCATGAACAATACAGCGGGTCGTATCATACTTTTGAACATAAAACTCCCTTTACGATTTTGATTAACATCTGTATATCGACATGTGTCTAAATATGTTTAGATATAAAATCTGCTCCTCAGACAAGCTCTATTCAGCCTTAAGGGGATAAGAATATGTTATCATTTCAATGGTTCTGGCTGTTACTGCAAAGTAGTTGTTCTTTTTTTCACCTATTGTTCATTCAGGAGGCAAAATATGCACAGGGAAGAGGTTCTCAGACTCGCATTTATCCAAGATGTGGAGGAAGTGACGGAACGGCTGTATCAAGATATCGCACATATCGATCAAAAAGAGGCGGATGAAGAGATCATTCATTTGCTTTATGCGCTACGCCTTGCTGCTATTTCGTATGATGAGCGATACTTGAAAAAGAAGATAGAAAAAACTTTGGCTGCGATGTTGAACCGTCGCGAACACCAAACCGAGCAAATGGTTACGATGCTTTACGATCTGGCCGATGCGATCGTATATCCTGTAAAATACACCGCTTTGGCGAGTTAAGCAAGTGCCCACAAGAGGGGTTTATTTCCCTCTTCATGAAACCATCTTACATAATCACTGTGAATTTAACATAAACTTTTTCACTTCAGCACATCTCAAATAAAACTATCCTAAAATTAATTAGGAGAAAAAAAGTATGGAATATATCGTCGAGTATTGGTATGCCCTCGTTTCACTTAGCAATGCCATGGCACCCTATATCCTTTTCGGGCTTCTTTTTGCCGGGATTTTACATGAAGTTGTACCCGAATCTCTGGTCACCGGACATTTAGGTAAAGAAAATATCGCTTCGGTTGTCAAAGCAACACTTTTTGGTATCCCGCTTCCTGTATGTTCATGTGGGGTTATTCCTCTGGCAACCGGTATCAAAAAAAGCGGTGCGAGTAAGGGTGCCACGCTTTCGTTTCTCATCTCCACACCCATTACCGGAGTAGATTCTATACTCGCAACTTACGGAATTTTCGGATGGATTTTTACTATCTATCGGATCCTAAGCTCAATGATTATCTCCATCACGGCAGGGATCTTAACCAATCTTTTCGACAAAGAGAAACAACCCCGACAACCGGCTCGTTTTTCAACTGCAAAAGCTTCTGTATTGACACCTGTGCAAACCAGCAAAAGTTGCAAAAGCGGCTGCGAATGCGACGAAGAGAAACGCAAAAAATCTTTTTCACTCCTCTCGGTACTGCGTTATGCCTTTGTTACGCTTCTTGGCGATATCGCAAAAGCGCTCTTTTGGGGACTTCTCATCGGAGCACTGATCACAGTCGCCATACCTGACAATCTCAGCGAACTCATCAGCCGTTACAACTGGCTCTCATACCTCATCGTCATCGCTATTGCAGTGCCGATGTATGTCTGTGCCACCGCTTCGCTGCCCATTGCCGCGGGATTGATGCTCTCAGGCGTAAGTGCGGGTGCGGCATTTGTCTTTTTAAGCGCAGGTCCTGCGACAAACACCGTAACCATCGGCGTTGTCAAAAATATTTTAGGCACACGCTCCCTTCTTATCTATCTATCGACTATTATCATCGGTAGTATTTTCTTCGGACTTGGGCTGGATTACATCTTTGATGTAAATGCCATCGATCCTAAAAGCTTGATACATACGGGAGAAGATACCGGCTGGCTGATCTATGTGAGTAGTATTCTTTTATGGGGAATGGTTCTACGCTTTATGACAAAACCCTATTTTACAAAAAAAGAGACGGCTTCTTGTTGCAGCGGAGATTCATGCTGTCAGTAACTTCGCTTCCAAAATAAACGCTATCACTTTCCGATGCGGCATTTCACAAGGCTTTAAAATGCCGCCTGAGAGCGACACATAATAATTTCCGCTGATAAAGTCATTGCCTCCCAACTCATGAGCGTAAAGTTTGATCAGTTTACCCTCAAGGTGGGTACTTTTGCGAAAGAGATAACGTCGGTTTTTGTACATCATCTCAGAGGCACCCTCAGGAAGTACTTTTAGTTTTGCAAAAAAGGGAGTCTCGTTCATGCTAAAGTTTCTCCAGTTCCCTCACCCATTCCGCTACTTCGGCATCACTTGGCATACGCCAGTCTCCTCTGGGGCTAAGGGCGATGGAGCCCACTTTCACGGAATCCGGCATCGCGCTTCGTTTGAATTGATTGGCAAAGAAGCGTTTTAAAAAGGCGATCAACCACTTTTTGATTGTCTCTTTGTCATACTTTCTTTCAAAAGCGATTCTCGCCAATGCCAGTATTTTCAGAGGATTTGCTCCGTATTTGACAAAGTGGTACAAAAAGAAATCATGTAGTTCATACGGTCCGACAATCTCTTCGGTTTTTTGAACGATCTTGTCATCCTCTTTGGGAAGCAGTTCGGGAGATACCGGTGTATCGATGATATCTTCCAACACCTCCGCAATAACCGGATCTTCATCTTTGGCGACAAATTCGATGATATAACGCACCAGTGTTTTAGGGATGGAAGCATTTACCCCGTACATAGAGAGATGATCACCTCCGTAAGTGGCAAATCCGAGCGCTATTTCACTCAAATCTCCCGTTCCCACAACGATACCGCCGACCTTGTTTGCCATATCGAAAAGTATCTGTGTACGTTCTCTTGCCTGAGCGTTTTCATAAACGACATCATGAATATGCGGATCGTGCCCGATATCTTTAAAATGCTGCATAACGGCATCTTTGATATCTATCTCTTCAAATGTAACCCCAAGAAGTTCACACAGTTTCACTGCATTTTCATAAGTTCTTGAGGTGGTTCCAAATCCCGGCATCGTAATGGCTACGATTTCGCTATTTTCTCTATCCAGCAAACGCATCGCCTTGACTGCGACCAAAAGCGCCAGAGTCGAATCAAGTCCCCCCGAAATCCCAATCACAGGCTTGGTCTTTCCGATAAACTCGATACGTTTTGCCAAACCGCTTGCCTGCATCATGAAGATCTCTTCACACACTTCCCGTTGTAACTCTTTACGTTTGGGAACAAACGGAAGCGGATCGATTTTTCGCTTGATCGTACTGATCTCTTTAAAAGGGAACGTAGGTACGATACGAAAAGAGCTTGTTTTCGTGTCGGCATAAGAGGTCTCTATGAGACGATAGTAACGAAGCTTTTGGACATCGATATCCGCCGTGATCAAGCCGTTATTTCTTTGAAAGCGTGGATTTTCAGCCAAAATACTCCCGTTTTCTGCAATCATCGCCGAACCGGAATAGATCAGGTCGGTAGTTGATTCGTATACTCCTGCGGATGTATAGATATATCCGCTTACGGTTCTGGCACTTTGGTGTCCGACCAGTTCGCGACGATAAGAGGCTTTGGAAACGAGTGCGTTGCTGGCGGAGAGGTTGAAATGCAAAAGCGCACCGTTGATCGCCTGCGTGGAACTTGGCGGTACGATACTCCACAAATCTTCGCAAATCTCTATCCCGAAACGCACCTTTTTGTTAAAAAGCAAATCCACCCCGAAAGGCACATCTTCTCCCACAATATGAATACTCTCATCGACAAGATCCCTCCCGCTTTGAAACCACCGTTTTTCGTAGAACTCTTTATGGTTTGCCGGAAAACTTTTGGGAACGACACCAAGTAGTTTCCCTCTTTGCAACACCAGTGCGCAATTGTAAAGTCTGTTTTGATGCCAAAGCGGCGCACCTACAATCAACGCAACTTGCAAAGAGGAGGTACGATCCATCAACTCTTCCAGTCCTTTATGTACGCTGTTGTGTAAATTTTCCTGAAAAAAGAGATCTCCGCAGGTATATCCTGTCAAAGAGAGTTCGGGGAAAACGACGATAGAAACTTCCTCTTCCTCCGCCTCCGCCGCAAGTGAAACGATCTCATCGACATTACCCAAAACATTTGCTACTTTTACTTTCGGTACGGCTGCCGCCACCCTGATAAAACCATGCATACATTCACTCCTTTGTATCGGAGCTATTGTATCATTTTTCTGCCCTTAAATAGTTTCAAGCTATAATGATTATCATGAATTATATCGGTTCCAAACGCAGACTCTCTTCTTTTCTACTTGAAACCATCACCGATACCGTCGGTACTCTCGATGATAAAATCTTCTGTGA
>Ga0256843_1000805_pt1 | contig 25912 bp, 20 predicted proteins | sample AlvinellametaG_FD_191572 | JGI IMG/M metagenome (GOLD analysis project Ga0256843, IMG submission 191572) | Pompeii worm associated microbial communities from hydrothermal vent at the East Pacific Rise, Pacific Ocean - Alvinella | ecosystem: Host-associated > Annelida > Integument > Unclassified ... | reverse complement strand
CTCCATAAAATATCCGATTTAAAAGAACTCGCCCTAAAAAATTCACCCAAAAAATTGGTATTGGCTGCCGCCGGTGACGAACACTCCATCGATGCGGTAATCGAAGCTTATAAAATGGGCGTTATAGAACCTGTTTTGGTAGGACGAAAAGAAGAAATTTTAAAATTAACGGAAGATTGCAAGGAAATCAACAAGTTTAAAATATATGATATTTCAGAAGACAAGGCTATCGTAAGAAAAGCCGTGGAATTATTAGTCAACGGAAAAGCAGATATTTTGATGAAAGGAAATGTGACTACCGCCACCCTACTCAAAGGTGTATTAAACAAAGAATACGGCATCCGTCACAAATCTTTCTTGTCACACTTTGCTTTGTTTGAAATTCCCAATTATCATAAATTATTAGCTATTACCGACGTGGCTTTGAACATTTTACCACCTTTGGAACACAAGGTGCATATTGTTGAAAATGCAGTAAACTTTATCCGAAAAATCGGTATTAAACAGCCCAAAGTAGCAGCTTTATCTGCTATCGAAATGGTAAACGAAAAGATGCCATCTACGCTAGATGCAGCTTTATTGTCTATTATGCAGCGTCGCGGACAAATCAAAAACTGTCTGATAGACGGCCCGTTGGCTTTTGATAATGCCATCAGTCTGGAAAGCAAAAAACAAAAAAAGTTAGGTGGCGACGTAGCCGGAAATGCCGACATTCTGTTGGTTCCCAATGTCGAATCGGGCAATATTTTATACAAATCTTTGGTGGCTTTTGCCGACGCCAAAGTAGCCGGGATTGTATTAGGCGCCGAATTTCCTATTGTATTGACTTCTCGTGCCGATTCCGAAGAAACCAAACTCAACAGTATCCTGCTGGCTGCTGCTTCGGTTAATAATTCTTGATAAACTAAAGTTTATTTCATGCTGTTTTTTTAGCATAATTAGTCATTATGCTACTTTTTTAACAAAATTTAATGTTCGGAATAAAAAACATTTTATTTAAACTTTAATTCAATAAATTACCGATGAAAAAACCAAAAATATTAGTGATAAACACCGGCTCTACTTCTACCAAAATTGCTGTTTTTGAAGGAGAGCAACCGGTATTGGAACAAAAAATAAATCACAAAACCAATGAACTCGAAAAGCTAAAAGATTTTGACAGTCAAGTGGTTTTTCGGAAAAATATCATTGAAAAATTTTTATCGGAACAAGCGGTTGATTTAGCATCAATAGACATGATAATGTGTCGTGGCGGATTGTTAAAACCTGTTAAATCGGGCGTTTATAAAGTCAACCGACGCATGCTGGACGATTTAAAAAATGCATCTAAACAACATGCAAGCAACTTGGCTGCCGTTATCGGTTATGAGTTAAGTCAAGATAAGCGTCCCGTTTATATCGCCGATCCGGTGGTTGTCGATGAAATGCAAAATATCGCCCGCTATGCCGGACATAAATTGTTTCAACGTATCTCTATCTTTCATGCTTTAAACCACAAAGCCGTAGCTCGTAAATTCGCCGAAGAACAGCATAAAAAATACGAAGATTTAAACTTGATTATTGCGCATATGGGTGGCGGAATTTCGGTGGGTGCGCATGCCAAAGGGCAAGTTATAGACGTCAATCAAGCCTTGGACGGTGAAGGCGCTTTTTCGCCCGAACGCAGTGGAACTTTACCTGCTGGAGACTTGGTAAAGCTTTCTTTTTCAGGAGATTATACTCAAAAAGAAATACAACAGATGCTGGTAGGAAAAGGCGGATTGGTATCTTATACCGGCACCAATGATTTGCGCGAATTAGAACAAAACTTAACCCCAAAAACAACAGAAATTTTACAAGCAATGGCGTATCAAATTGCCAAACAAATCGGTGAAATGGCTACTGTTTTACACGGAAATGTCGATGCTATTATCCTAACCGGCGGAGTGGCTTTTTCCGATTTTATTACCGGTGAAATTGAAAAAAGCGTTCGCTTTATCGCGCCTGTATTTGTCTATCCCGGAGAAGATGAAATGAAAGCTTTAGCTTATAACGGTTTTCTCTTATGGCAAAACCAACTGGAAGCAAAAAATTACGAATAAAAATCAAAAAAGCTTTTATAATTATTCAAAATAACTTACTTTTGCACAACTTTACTTCAAAAAGGACGGATTTGGCTGCTTGCAACCTTTTAAAAAAATGCTAAAATGTTCGCATTTAAGTCATATCCCTTTCTTGTTGTAAATTAAATAAAAAACAAATTGAATTTAAAATAACGATTTTGTCCATATCTCGATACGTTTTAGTTTGGTAAACTGCACTAAAACAGTCGATATGGCAAGGAGAAAAACTAAAATATAAACATAATAAAACAACAGGATATGCCATATTTATTCACTTCGGAATCTGTATCGGAAGGGCATCCCGATAAAGTTTCGGATCAAATTTCAGATCATTTATTAGACAACTTTTTAGCTTTTGACGATGAATCAAAAGTAGCCGTTGAAACATTGGTGACTACCGGACAAGTTGTTGTGGCCGGTGAAGTCAAGAGTAAAACCTATGTAGATGTGCAAAAAATCACACGTGATACCATTAAAAAAATCGGTTATGACAAAGACGATTACTATTTCAGTTACAAATCATTAGGCGTATTGTCTTCTATTCATGATCAGAGTGAAGATATTCACCAAGGAGTTGTTCGCGAAACCGAAGAAGATCAAGGTGCCGGCGATCAAGGGATGATGTTCGGTTACGCTACTAATGAGAGCAAAGATTTTATGCCCTTAACCTTGGATATCGCCCATAAATTAGTTCGAAAGTTAGCCGATATTCGTAAAGAAGGATTGCAAATGACTTATCTGCGTCCCGATTCTAAAAGTCAGGTAACCATTGAATATGACGACAATAACAAACCGGTAAAAATCGATACTATTGTCGTCTCCACCCAACACGATCCTTTTGATAAGGACGACAAAAAAATGCTGAACCAAATAAAAAAGGATGTCCAAGAAATATTAATTCCGAAACTTTTATGCGAAAATCCCGAATGGGAACCACTTTTTTACGACTACAAACTTTTAGTCAACCCCACCGGAAAATTTGTTATCGGCGGGCCACATGGTGATACCGGACTCACCGGACGAAAAATTATTGTAGATACCTACGGTGGTAAAGGCGCTCACGGTGGCGGTGCTTTTTCAGGAAAAGATCCTAGCAAAGTAGATCGAAGCGGTGCTTATATGGCTCGATATATCGCTAAAAATTTGGTAGCTGCCGGAGTTGCTGATGAATTGTTGTTACAAGTTTCTTATGCCATTGGTGTTAAAGAACCGGTTAGTATTTTTGTCAATACTTACGGAACCGCTAAAAACGGTATCAGCGATACGGAAATTGCTCAAAAAATTACCCGCTTATTTAATTTAACCCCAAAAGCAATTGAAAATACTTTAAAATTAAGAAATCCCATATACAGCGAAACAGCTGCTTACGGACATTTTGGGAGAAAACCCCAAAAAGTCAAAAAACACTTTGAACGCTACGATTATACCGAAGGAAAAATATTCCGGGAAAATTTTGAAGTTGAATTGTTTACGTGGGAAAAACTGGATCGAGTGGAAGAAATAAAAAGGGAATTCAATTTATAACAAAAAAAATTCCGGTAAATTACCGGAATTTTTTTTTGTAAACATTATTTCTTTAATTCTCTTCTTCAAGTTTTCCTAAAATATCATCTTTGGGCGGACCTTGATATTGAGCATCACCAAAACCTAAAATAGGGAAGAAAATAAAGGGTAGGAAAAATAAACCTAAAGTGAATAAAACACCTTTACCAAAACTTTTAGCCAATAAATAATAAATATAAACGGCAACAATCAACCCCACATAAGGAATTACCATTAAAAGTCCTAACCAACCCGGTTTTCCAACAATTTCAGCTAATACCCATACATTATAAAAGGGTATAATAGATTTCCATCCTTCTCTTCCTGCCTTTTCAAAAATTTTCCACATTGATGCAATCATCAATATGAAAATTAGAAGAATTATTAATATTTCCATAGTAAATAGTTTTAGTTTTTGCCTACTCTAAACAGTTTTCGGCTTCCCTGATAATTTGTCATAAATATAACATAAAAAATTTATATTTGAAATGATTTTTTAAGGGAATTTAGGAAATTGTTTAAAATTAGGTTTTCTTTTTTCTAAAAATGCATTTTTGCCTTCTTGGGCTTCTTCCATCAGATAGAACATTAAAGTGGCATCACCGGCAAACTCCATCAATCCGCGTTGTCCGTCGAGTTCGGCATTCATGGCACGTTTGATCATACGGATAGCCATCGGGCTTTTTTCTTGAATTTTTTGGCACCACTCTACCGTTGTATCTTCTAACTGTTCTAACGGGACCACTTTATTGACCATACCCATTCGTTCGGCTTCTTCGGCAGTGTATTGCTCACAAAGGAACCAAATTTCGCGGGCTTTTTTCTGTCCGACATGACGGGCTAAATAAGAAGAACCGAAACCGCCGTCAAAACTTCCCACTTTAGGACCGGTTTGTCCGAAACGAGCATTTTCACTGGCAATAGTCAAGTCGCAAACAACGTGTAATACGTGTCCGCCACCAATGGCATAACCGTTTACCATGGCAATAACCGGTTTGGGCAATTCGCGAATACGCTTGTGAATATCCAAAACATTCAAGCGCGGCACACCGTCTTTGCCGATATATCCGCCTTTTCCTTTTACATTTTGATCGCCACCGCTACAAAAAGCTTTGTCGCCGGCTCCCGTTAATACCACCACGTCGATGTCCGGATTTTCACGACAGATTTCCAATGCATCTAATATTTCCTGATTGGTTTCAGGACGAAAAGCATTGTAAACATGCGGACGGTTAATCGTTATTTTTGCTATTCCTTCAAAAAATTCAAACAGAATATCCTCGTATTCTTTAATGGTTTGCCAATTTCTTTTCATAATTTTATTATTGATAAATCGATAAATCGATGAACTGATAAATCGATTGGTTATTATTTTATTTTGTCTGTAAAAATATAAAAATTATCAAAAATTTAATCTCTTCTCTTCAATAAAACAATGTTTTCTACATGATGTGTATGCGGGAACATGTCAACCGGTTGCATTTTTACTATTTTATATTGCTCTTTCATCAAAGCCAAATCACGCGCTTGTGTAGCCGAATTGCAACTGACATAAACAATACGCTCGGGTGCCAATCGCAACATATTTTGCACTACTTTGGCATGCATTCCGTCGCGGGGCGGATCGGTGATTACCACGTCTGCTTTGCCGTGTTTTTCAATAAATTCGGGGGTAAAAACTTCTTTCATATCGCCTACTACAAAGGCTACATTTTCAATTCCGTTTAACCGGGCATTATTACGCGCATCGTTAATGGCCTCCGGCACTGACTCCACGCCTATCACCTTGTGTGCATCACGAGCCACAAATTGGGCAATACTACCCGTTCCGGTATATAAATCATAAACGGTTTCATGCGGTTGAATAGCTGCATACTCCCTGACTTTTTGATACATTTGTAAAGCTTGTGCCGAATTGGTTTGAAAAAACGACTTGGCAGAAATACGATACGTCAATCCCTCCCACTTTTCTTCGATATAATCGCGTCCGCTGAATAAAATCACTTCTTGATCATAAATGGAATCGTTATCCTTTTCATTAACGATATATTGTAAAGAAGTAATCTGCGGAAATTGTTCCTTTAAATATTGAAGCAATCGTTCTATAGCTTCTTTTTCGTTTTTATAAACTTGCAAAACAACCATCCACTCACCTATCGATGTATTGCGAATCATCAAAGTGCGAAGCAGTCCGGTTTTTTCGCGCGGATCAAAAAAGCTAATGTTGTTTTGTAAGGCAAATTCTCTGACGGCATTGCGGATTTGATTGGAAGGTTCTTTTTGCAAATGACATTCGTCTATATCCAATACTTTGTCCCACATACCGGCAATATGAAAACCTAGTCCCGCCCGGTTCGGAATTTCTTCGGCTTGTTTGATTTCTTCCGGCGTTAACCACTGGCGGGCAGAAAACGAAAATTCCATTTTGTTGCGATAATTGTAAGTAGACGGCGACTGCATAATCGGTTCTACCTGTTCGGGAAGTTCCAAGTTGCCTAATCGTGTCAGATTGTTTTCCACTTCTTTCTGCTTGAAACGCACCTGCTCTTCATAGCGGATATGTTGCAACTTACAACCACCGCAAGTGCCGAAATAAGCACAAGCCGGTTGGGTGCGCAAATCAGAATATTTCTTTATTTGACTATGTCGTCCTTCGTAATATGCTTTTCGTTTTTTGGTAACCTGAATATCGGCGATATCACCGGGCGCCAAATAGGGAGCAAAAATCACCCGTCCGTCCGGGGCTCTTCCCACCGCCTTGGCTTTGGCACCTAAATCGAATATTTCAATATCGGTAAATAAAGGTTTTTTTCGTCTGCTCATAATGCGCAAAAATACGCTTTTTGTTTGAAAAAAATACGCTTCAAAAATTTTTTAAAAGCAAGACTTTCTGTAACTTTGTTATAATTAATTATCAGATATGATTCGCTTAAAAAAGATAAAATCCATGCAAACAATTGATTTTTATGCCGCCGACACGTCCACCCGGCTGTCATTGCCTTTTGTAGATGAAGGAATTGCCGCCGGTTTTCCTTCGCCGGCACAAGATTATATGGATTTATCGCTGGATTTGAACAAAGAATTGATCAAGCATCCGTCGGCTACTTTTTACGGACGCGTAAAAGGCACCTCTATGAAAGATGCCGGAATAGACGACGGAGATATTTTGGTAATCGATCGATCGTTGGAATACCGCGACGGTATGACAGCAGTTTGTTTTATAGACGGTGAATTTACCGTGAAAAAGTTAAAATTGGAAAATCAGAAAGTATATCTAATACCCGCCAATGATGATTTTGAACCCATAGAAATCACCGAAGAAAATGAATTTATCGTTTGGGGAATTGTTACGTTTGTTATTAAAAAAATGTAGGATTAAATTTATCATAACATGAGCAACAAATTAAACGAAGAATATTTTAAAAATAAAAAGATTTATAAAGAAAATTATAAGAAAAGGAACACAAGTCTAAAACAAAGAATTCTAAACATTTTCATTACGTTTGTTCTTATTTCTTTAATACATTTTTTACAAAAATAATGTAGTCATTCCAATACTGACGTCCAACCACAACTAGAACAATCAAAATAGCATAACAAATAATTCATTAAATTTTTAAATCAAAAATCTAAAATCACAAATCGTTAATCGTAAATTATAATCTACAAAGATTTCGCTCCTACGGAGCTTTATAAATGTATTATTCCCTAATATTTTTTCTACAAAGATTTCGCCCTTACAGGGCTTTATATGTTTTACGCATGAATGTTTTTCTACAAAGATGTCGAGGCTGTCTCAAAAGTAAATTTTTGCTGTCATTGCGATGAGAAACGAAGTAGCAATCTGTTGATCTTCAGCAGCAAATATTGTTAAGGATTCGGATTTCTCATCGAGATAATGGCTTTTGAGACAGCCTCGTAAGTTTTTAAAAAAATAATAAGAGTATTTTATTTTCCGGGACATTCGTCCACAACAGCTTTATTGATATTTTTATCGCCGTAATTTTTGTCAAAAGCTTCGGCAAAAGCTTTAGCCAATTTTTGTGCGGTTTGATCATAAGCTTCTTTATCGTCCCATGTGTTACGTGGGAATAAAATTTCATCGGGAACGCCCGGCACTTTTTTAGGAATATTGACGTGAAAAGTTTCGTCATAAACATACTCGGCATCTTTGAGTTTGCCTTCCAATGCCGCATCTACCATTTTTCGGGTATAAGCCAGTTTCATCCGTTTTCCTACGCCATAAGGACCGCCCGTCCATCCGGTATTGATCAGATATACGTCCGTATGGTGCTTTTGCATTTTTTTACCTAACATATCGGCATAAATATCCGGATTCAACGGCATAAAAGGCTGTCCGAAAAAGCGTGAAAAAGTAGCTTGCGGTTCGGTAACTCCGGTTTCCGTTCCGGCCAGTTTGGAAGTGTAACCCATCAAAAACCACAACATGGCCTGATTGGGATTCAATTTGGAAATCGGGGGTAAAACACCGTAAGCATCGGCCGTTAAGAACAAAATGGTATCGGGATGCTTGGATTTAGACGATTTTTTTATGTTTTTCAAATATTTCAACGGATATGAAGCCCGCGAATTAGGTGTTAAACGTGTGTCGAAATAATCAAAAACGCCATTGGGATAAATCATCGCATTTTCGACTATCGAACCGTGTTTGGTATATTTTTTCTTATGCATTACCGCATCGTAAATTTCCGGTTCACTATCGGCGGTAATATCTATCATTTTGGCATAACAACCGTTTTCAAAATTGGCGATTCCTTTTTCACTCCATCCGTGTTCGTCGTCACCTAGCAATTTACGTTTCGGATCGGCCGATAAAGTGGTTTTTCCGGTGCCGGACAAGCCGAGTAACAAAGCGGAATTGCCATCCTTGCCTTCATTGGCCGAACAGTGTAAGGGCAAAATGTTTTCAAACGGCAATAAATAATTCATCACGGTAAACAACATTTTTTTCATACTACCCATATATGCCGAACCGATTACCACACCGATGCGGTTGTCAAAGTCGGTTACCACAGCCATGTTAGAAGTTTCTCCGTTGGGCAATTTGCGTAGCAATCCTTCATATTTTTTAGCATCTAGTTTTTCGTAAGGCACATGCAATAAATAAAAAGGCCGGTCAGCAAAGATACTTTGATCAATATTGTCCGGCGTTTTTCTAAACATATTGTCGGTAAACAAAGCTGCCAGGGCATGAGTGGTAAGCGTTGTTACCGGAAGGGCATAACTGCTGTCGGCACCTATAACCCTGTCGGTTTGATATAGCTTCTTTTTATCGCTTAAAAAGTCCAAAGCATCATCCACCAGCATGTCAAAAGTTTTTTCGTCTATCGGCAGGTTATTCGGCGAGGTCCAATCTATATTTTTTTCACTTTCTTTTCTTTTGACAAAAACCGTGTCTTTAGGGCTTCGTCCTGTAGACTCGGGAGGTGTCCAAGTAGCCAATACGCCGTTTTTAGAAACAATGGCTTCCCGGTTTTTTACCGCATGTTTGATCATCCGGCTACGCTTGGGGTTATCTATAATATTTTTTGAATGTTTTTCAATAAAGTGTTCAATTTTTTTGCGATTTTTCATGAGTGAAAAGTTTTTACAAGTATTAAAGCGTGGTAAATTTAAAATAAATTTTGAATTGAAAAAGTGTTAATTGTTATAAAAGAGATAGAAAACCGGAAACTTGAAAACAATCTGAATAAATAAAGATGCGCAGCCCTGAAATTTTATATTTTTACTAAAAAAATCCGTTTAAAAAACACGAAAACTATCAATCAATAGCATTTTTTTATCAAAATATAATTACATTTGAGCTCATCTAGAAACCAAAAGAAAATGAAACATATATTATTAATAGGTGCAGGAAAATCCACCTCATCATTAATTGACTATCTGAAACAAAAATCAGAATCTGAAGATTTAAAAGTCACTATTGTAGATAAAAATCTGCAATTGGCACGAAAAATCGCCGGAGATCATCCGCGATTTGATTTGAAAAATATCGATATTTTTGACGAAGCTATCCGAAGCAAATTAATTCAATCGGCAGACTTGGTTATTTCCATGTTACCGGCGCGTTTTCATATGCAAGTAGCGCTTGACGCCCTGAAATACGGCAAGCACATGGTAACCGCTTCATATGTCAGCGAAGAGCTCAAAGCTTTGGACGAAAAAATCAAAGAAAAAGGACTCGTGTTTATGAACGAAATCGGATTGGATCCCGGTATCGATCACATGAGTGCCATGCGCGTTATCAATCAAATCAAAGATCAAGGCGGAAAAATGATTTTGTTCGAATCCTTCACGGGCGGATTGGTAGCTCCCGAAAGCGACGACAACCTGTGGCATTATAAGTTTACTTGGAACCCGCGCAATGTCGTAGTAGCCGGACAAGGCGGTGTGGCCAAATTTTTACATGCCGGACAGTTCAAATATATTCCGTATCACAAACTATTTAGAAGAACCGAATTTTTAGAAATAGACGGTTACGGTCTTTTTGAAGGATATCCTAACCGCGATTCATTAAAATACCAATCCGTTTACGGCCTCGACGACGTAAGCACTTTATACCGCGGAACTATTCGCAGAGTTGGATTTTCAAGAGCTTGGAACGTATTTGTCCAACTCGGCATGACGGATGATACTTACGTAATGGAAGACAGCGAAAACATGACAAAACGCGATTTTGTCAACGCATTTTTACCGTATAGTCCCAACGATTCGGTAGAGCTCAAACTCCGTCAATATTTAAAAATAGATCAAGACGATGAATTGTGGTTAAAATTGGAGGAATTAGACTTGTTTGACGATCAAACCAAAATAGGACTTAAAGACGCCACGCCGGCTCAAATGTTGCAGAAAATTTTGGAAGAAAAATGGACTTTAAAACCCGATGATAAAGACATGATTGTCATGTATCACAAATTCGGCTACCGGATGAACGGCGAAAACCATCAAATCGACTCTCAACTCGTTGTAAAAGGGAGTGATCAAGTTTATACGGCCATGGCCAAAACCGTAGGTTTACCGGTAGGGATAGCCGCTCTTAAAATTCTGAATAACGAAATTAAACAAACCGGTGTATTGCTACCTATCACGCCTGAAATATATAATCCTATTTTAGACGAATTGGAAGAACACGGTATCATATTTAACGAAAAAGAAGTCCCTTTTCAATGTTATAATCCCAATGCCGTTGCCGGTTAAAATCTGGTTAAAATTGCCAATTTAAAATGCTTACAAACGGGTAATTTAGAAAAAAAATTGTTAAAAAAATGTATCTCAGTATTTTACAATTCAATAATAAGTATTATATTTGCACGCATTTTTAAAAGAATTTTTAAACTAAAAACATTATAGATATGACAAAAGCAGAAATCGTAGCTAAGATTGCTGACAAAACCGGACTGGATAAGAAAGATGTCTTGGTAGTTGTTGAACACTTTATGGATGAAGTAAAAAACAGTTTATCATCCGGAGAGAACGTTTATTTAAGAGGTTTCGGAAGCTTTATCAACAAGTATAGAGCTGAAAAAATCGGTAGAAATATTTCAAAAAATACTTCTATCAAAATTCCGGCTCACTATATTCCGGCTTTCAAACCCAGTAAAACCTTTGTTAACCAAGTTAAAGAAAACGTAAAACCCTAAGAATTATGCCTAGCGGAAAGAAAAGAAAAAGAAAAAAAATTGCAACTCACAAACGTAAAAAAAGAAGTAGAGCAAATAGACACAAAAAGAAAAAGTAGGCTAGCCTACTTTTTCTTTTAAAAACTCACACGATTGTAATCGTTATAATCGTTCATTGACATATTAACCCGTAGGTTAAAAAGTTTAATTGCACCCAATTTTACCGATTAAAAACCTACTAAAAAACAGAAGGAATGGATACAGAATTAATTATTCGGTCATCTCCTTCCGCTATTGACTTTGCTTTATTAAAAGACGGCAAGTTAACCGAGCTTCATAAAGAAGAAACTTCAAACAAGTTTAATGTCGGTGATATTTATATGGGCAAAACCAACAAAGTTATACCGGGCTTAAATGCTGCCTTTGTAAATGTTGGTGCTCAAAAAGACGGATTTTTACACTACCACGATTTAGGTCCGCAAATAAAATCACTAATCAAATACATTAAACTAATCCGTTCGGGAAAATTAAAAGATTATTCGTTAAAAAACTTTGAAAACGAACCCGATATTGATAAATCAGGAAATATCAAAGATGTTTTAAAAGCCAAACAACATATTTTGGTGCAAATCTTAAAGGAACCCATATCGACTAAAGGGCCCAGACTTACTTCCGAATTATCATTGGCCGGCCGATACTTGATTTTAGTTCCTTTTTACAACAAAGTTTCCGTATCACAAAAAATTAGTGATGAAGCCGAAAGAAAACGTCTTAAAAGATTGGTACAGAGTATAAAACCGAACAATTTCGGTGTCATTATCAGAACTGCAGCCAATGAAAAAAAAGTAGCGGAATTGGACAAAGACTTACAAAGCCTGCTATCAAAATGGCATGTTTTGTCACAAAAAATTCAAAACGCCCATCCTCCACAACGTGTATTAGGTGAAGTAAACCGTGTAACGACTATGTTGCGCGATATTTTAAACGAATCGTTCACCAAAATTGTGGTTGATGATGAGCTTTTGTTTCTTGAAATTTTAGATTTTATCAAAAATGTCGCCCCGGATTTAGAATCCATTGTCAAATATCACGATTCGAAAACACCTATTTTTGAAAAATACGGAATTGAAAGACAAATCAAATCATCATTCGGCAAAACCGTCATGATGGACAAAGGCGCATATTTGATAATAGAACACACCGAAGCCATGCATGTGATTGATGTCAATAGTGGAAACTCATCGGACAAAACCCAATCACAAGAAGAAAATTCATTGCAAGTCAATTTGAAAGCCGCTTCGGAAATTGCCCGTCAATTGAGACTAAGAGATATGGGTGGTATTATCGTCGTCGATTTCATCGATATGAAAGATGCCGAAAATCGTAAAAAACTTTACGAACACATGAAGGCCGAAATGGAAGATGATAGAGCCAAACACAAAATTTTGCCTTTATCAAAATTCGGTTTGATGCAAATAACACGGCAACGGTTCAGACCGGAACGAATGATCAATACCAAAGAGAAAAATCCGAGTCTGATTCACAAAGACGAAACCGATGCGCCCATAACTTTGTTGTTAAGGATTGAAGAAGATGTTAAACGCCTGGTTGATAAGGGTTACAAAAAGTTTAGCATTCATTTGCACCCATTTATTGCTGCATACCTTACCAAAGGTTTATGGAGCATCCGTTTAAAATGGATGCTGAAATACAAAGCTAATATCAAAGTGCAACCCAGAGACTCATTTAAATATTTAGAATACAAATATTTTAATCAAGAAGGCGAAGAACTGAAACCATAATAAAATTAAAAAGCCCTGCGGCTACGCCGCAGGGCTTTTTTGTTACGGTTCTATATTCACATGTATTCCTTTACTGTGACTGCTAAACTCCGGTGCATACATACATTGTAAAGTGGTGATGCCGTTAGGAAAACTTCCGGCATTATTGGCACGTAAGTCATATTCAAACACATAAACACCTTTACGCAAATGACTGATAAAGAAATTAGTCGATGCATCGCGTGTGCTTTCGTAGTAACCCAATCCGTCTTGCCAACGATAACCCGACAATACGTTGAGCGGTTCAAAACCGGAAGCACGCATGTCTTTCAAGTGCACATATTCCATGTCTCTATCTACTTTGATTTCGACTCTAACACGCACCAAGTCACCTACCTTGATAACTGTTTCGGGTGTCACTTTTTCAATCTTTTCACCTGTGTCGGTAAAGCGCCTGATAAACAAATCTTTGGTGATGGCCACCGGTGTTTGGGCATTGGTTATCCGGTCTAAATCTTCAAAATATTGCCAATATAAAGCACCCCAAGCAATTCCCTCGCCGGTTTTGGTTATCGTTACTTGAGCCATTTCCGGTTTGATTTTCTCTGCCGGCCATGACTTTTTAAAATAGCCCGTTCCGGCTTCCGTTTTGATCTCCGGCATTCGGGCCGGATTAATAGTGATATCTCCGATTTTTACTTTTACTTCGTTTTCCAACGACAACCAAGCGGTGCCACGTAACAATAACGCATAAACGGCTTCGGTAGTTTGCTTGGTGGTTTTCCAAGCATTGGTTTGCTTGTTTTTCAGCAACCAAATACGCATTTCATCAATCTTTTGTATATCACCGTCTATCTCGTCAAAAGCTTCAATCAACAAAGCTTGCGTTTCAATAGGCGCTTGATTCCAATACCAACCGGCTACATTGCTCTTCCAATACATACCCAACTCATCACTTTTAATACTGTTTTCGTCAAGTGAACGGATAATATCTTTAGCGACTTGTTCGTCACCGTTTCTATGAGATATCAAAGCCAAAAGTCCTTGAGTATACAAATGATAGTCCAACCAGTATTTTTGAGCTTGTTTCAAATAAAAATCACGGGCTTTTTTCGTTTCTTCAGCCATTGGCACATCTTTAAAAAAGCTTCGGGCATATAAATAATGAATCTGAAAAGCTCCGGGTTTATAATTCTCCAAGAAAGCTTCCTTATCTTTTTGATTTTGAGCCATTTCCAACAAGCGTTCATAATCCTTTTGAATTTGGACGTCTAAATATTTAAGCGCTTTTTTAAGCATGGGCGCGGTATTTTTATCTGCCACCTCTACCTTTAAATGTTTCAAATGTCCCATACCGGCTACGATATGTTGAGTGATATAGCGATTGCTATAACGTCCGCCTTTAAACCAAGTAAATCCTCCGTCGCTGAGCTGCATATTTTGTAATTTTTGCAAGGATAAATTCAACTCATAAGACATTTTATTCAAGTCAAACAGCAAAGCAATTCGTTTTTTTTGTTCCGATTCGCTTTGTGCATCACGAAGCCACGGAGTTTCTTCTATAATCAAAGATTTTAAATCTTGATTTTTTTCTAGGTTAGACAACAACGCGTCGGTATCCAGATTTTTCCAAACCTCAAAAACCTGTTTGATTTTAGGATTCTGACGGACGATATGTGTCGCCAAAGCATTGGCATAATAGCGGGCAAAAGTCTGCTCGCTACACTCATAAAGATATTCCATCAAATACGGAAGCGCTTGCACGGCATACCAAGCGGGATTGCTCGTTATTTCCAGTGTCAAGCGGTGATTTTTCAAAGTTTTACTTTTGTTATGCAAAAGCTTGTCCATCACAAAAGTTTTACTTTGGTTGTTTCGCACCCACATGGGCATAGTTTCGGTTACCAACATCCGGTTAGACAATACCGGCATGACATTTTGTTCGGCATCGGTTTGTTGTCCGGCTTGAGCCATTACTTTATATTGTATCGCTTGCAAATCTTCGGGAATATCTATTACCCAACTCACTTGTGAATTTCCTCCGGCATCCAAACTAAAAGATTGTTGTCGGCTTCCTTGGATTAATCGGCTAGTGACATTTTGCTGCGATACGGCATCAACCAGTTGCAATTCGGCTGTTCCTTGAAGATTTTTATCCGTTAAATTGCTGATTTTTGTGCTTAGAATCAATCGGTCACCCACCCGCACAAAACGCGGCGCATTCGGAAATACCATCAAATCTTTTTGGGTTTGTGTCAATAGCTCTTTATAAGCATAATCCGCTTTGGGAGTATGTGCCAACAATTGTAATTTCCATTTCGTTAAAGCTTCAGGCATGGTAAAGGAAAAAATCACATTTCCATCGTGGTCGGTATAGAGTTGCGGATAGAAAAAAGCTGTTTCGCGCAAATTTTTACGGGCAGCAACTTGCAATTCGCTTTTTTCCTCCATTTTCTCCTCTGTTTTTTCCTCTGCAGGCTGTTCCTTAATTCCCGAAACAGCTCTATCATCCGCTTTACGGGCAGCAACACCTTTTACATTTACCGATGGCTGCACCATTCCGGATTCTACTCTTGAATAAAAAATAAGGTCCCTTCGGTTGATGCCGAAATCAAAACCGAACCAATTCAGCCGGTCGAAAGCCAAGCGTGGCACATAGTAAAATTCTCTGCTATTTAAGTTTCGCAAGCCAAAACTTTCAATGCCGTAACTATTGACAATATCCACCTTAACGGCTGAACGGTAATAAATATAATTGACCGGATCAAATCGCCATTGGTGTGATTTTAAAGCATCTAACGAAGCGTCATACATCGACGCCAACAATTCGGCCGTTACCTTTTCACCTTTAGGACCTTTGATTTTAAAACGCCATTGTTCTTTTTGTCCGGGCAGTAATTTATCTCTGAACGTAAGGGTTTCAATCTGTAATTCTTTAGACGGGAATGGCACCTTGACATATTGTTTGCCGGCGACATAACCGTTATAAGCATAATAAGCATAATGCAACATAAAACCACCGCGATCAGCTTCTTGCACCGGAACGGAAAGCTCGTGATAATATCCATCGGCTCGCCAAGTCTGACGGTTTACTATTTCGTGGGCTTTTTCTACCCAAATTCTCATATACGGACCTTGCGCCGCCGAACCGACCATAAAACGCACTTTTTCTCCGGGCTGATAGTTTTTTTGCAACAAGTAAGCATCAAAATATCGTTGATCGGGCACTTGTACCGGCCGGTCAACCACCACATCAAAATAAATCTTATCGGTAACCTCTTTTCCGTCTTTGTCACGGGTGTGTAAAACGGCTACATATTTTCCCGGATTCCAGCGGGTGATTTCTATGAGTAGTTCTTTACTTTTTCCGGTATCAAAATTTTTAGAAACGGCTTTTTTTCCAGTAGGCCAGTAACGAAAATCGGCTTCCGTTTTATCATACGGAATATGCGGAAATTTGTCGATAAAAGCTTGCCGGTTTATAGCAGGCAAATCGGGTTCGGGCCAAGGGCGGTTTCTCAATACCCGCAAAGGACTTTTCAGTTTGTAAATATCTACGTTTCCTTGTGCCGGCACCTCTACTCCATTGAGATTGGTAGTGCTGATTTTTAAAGTATCAGTCTGTCCCGCTACCCAACGAGCAGGCAATTCCATATTGGCCAACAACGAATGATAACCTATATTAACCGTAGTTGTTGCCGAATGGGTTTCACCGTTTATATCGGTTACTTCGGCATAAACTTCGTAGTGAAACACAGGACGATCTTCAGGTTTTACCGTCAAATCGGGCAAGGCTTTAAAGTTTATGATAAAGCTACCGTCTTTTCCGGTTTTCAATTGCCCGTGCGCAATTTCCTGCGCTTCACTTTTAAATCCTGAAGGACGGAACCAATACCACCAACGCGGCATTTCCACTTTTCTTCTCACCCGGTAAGTAACACGCGCATCAGAAATACGAGTGCCTGCAAAGCTTTGAGCTATACCGGTAATTTGAACTTCTTCATTTATTTTAAAAGATTTTTCGGGCTTTTTCAACTCCACTTCAAATTTCGGACGTTTATATTCTTCCACTTGTATTGTAGAACTATTATGTAATTGGATTTCTTCGGATTTTATAACAATATTAAAACGTCCTGTCAAAGTTTGAGCAGGTATTTGAAAAACACCGCTTGCCGAACCGTAATCATTAGTTTTTAGTGATAATTCCTGAATTTTTTGTCGATTTACATCATACAGATAAGCAGTCAAACGGACACCTGCCAATACTTCGGATCGATTTTCCTGTTTTTCAAGCACAATGGTTTTAAAATACACCTCTTGTCCCGGCCGGTAAATACTTCGATCGGTAAAGATAAATGCTTGTTTGACAGGCCGGCGATTGTTATAAACCGACAGTTGATACATACGGTCGGTAAAATATGCTTTCTTATCACCGGCATATTTTACTATAAACAAATAATTTTCATAAAAGCGGCGCGGTGTTCCGAAACTGAAACTTCCATCTTTGGCAACCGTATTTTTTACCGGCACGATTTGATGTCGCCGATCCCATTTTTTAATTTCGATTTCCGCATCTATGGAATGTCCGTCATTTCTGTCTAACACCATAAAAACAGTCGGTTTTCCGGCTATTACCGTTCGTTGCAAACTCACATCGGTTACTTGAAAAAAGCCTGCACCCCATTGATTATCATTTTCCGCTTTTACCACCACTACGTAATATGCATTGGGCAAAGCTTCCAAAACCTTTTCGGTGCTGTGCTCCTGATAATCTTGCGGGTCGGTGAAGTCAACCGGATAACTTTTCAAAAGTGGCAACTCCTCTATTAACTTTAATTGTTGGTTGCCTTGATATTTACGCCTTATTTCATAAGCCTTTTCAAAAGTAGTTTGGTAGATAAAAACGCTTGCTTTTGAAATATTTTTATACAAGATTTTCATCAAGGCGGGTTGTTGTTCCGGAATATTTTTTTCTACCTTAACCGACAAAGCACGCGCTTTGATTTCTTCCATCAGATTTTGAGCCAATTTAGCCCCGCGACTATCCGGATATTGTTCTACCGCTTGACGGGCAATTTCCAAAGCTTCTTTCTTTTTCCACCGCAAATTTTCATCTTGGGTTTCCCGGTATTGATCGCCTTGACTTTTTAAGAGAACCGCCTCGTAATAATAAGCCAAAGCCGACACATCGGACTGTTTATAATAGCGAGCGAAATCTTGCAAAGCACGACGGTAAACTACGTCTTTATCAGGAAAAACCGCTTTTTTATAAACATAGTTTATCCTTTGTAAATCGGCCATTGCCAAAGCATCCGTATGTTTATCTTTCAACCGGAAACGCAACCAATCTTGATATAACAACAATGCTTTAGCCTCTAAAGAAATGCTGTCAGAAGTTTGAATGGAAAGCTGCACAAAATCTTCCACCCCAGATAAATAAGCCGGATCGTCAATCGTAAATTTATAAGCCGGTGAGGTCAATGCATTCTCACTTGTGGTATAAAAATCAAGGGCTTCATTGAGTAATAAGTCATAAAGCGTAGGACGATATTTTCGCGTTTCGGGATGCGGTTGTAAAATGTCTTCCCATTGATCTACCGGTAGTTGTTGTAATATTTCTTTATTTTGTAATGAACGGTCAAAATGAACGGACACTTGTTTAAACAACGTCTTTAAATCCCAAGTCCTGAAATCTTCGGGATCTACCACAGCAGTGGTTTCGCTACGTTTGGCAAATTGCCAACGATTATTTTGGTAATAGCGCCAATAAAGTTGAGCCAAATAATTTTCCAAAATATTTGAAACCGGCGGTTGATTACCGGCAATTTCCCTTTCAAAATTGTGAATTATTTTCAGTTGACTGTCTTCTTCCAACGTCATCATATATTTAGACTGATACAAAAGCGCCTTGATAATTTGCGGGCCATTGTTATCTTTTTTAGCCTGTTGATAGATTTTTTGAACCATTTCAAAAGCCGATTTTGTCAAGCCTTTTTTTTCATATGATTGAACTTGTTTCCAAAGCTCCGGATAGTCGTCAAATTTCATGTTTTTTATGTTTTCAATGATTTGTTGCTGACTTTTTAAAGCCGTATCGTTGTTGTTTTTGCTACTTGAACACGACCACAAAATCAAAAATTGAAAGAAAAAAAGTTTATACATAGTCATAGCGTTTCGTGTATTTATCGATTGAATGATAAGAACAGACCCTAAAGTTTAAAAAAACTTCCGGATCCATCGACAATTTAATAAAAAATCAAATATCTATTCGATTTTATCAAGAAAAAGTCAAAAAGTTTGCCAAAAAAGATTATTTCTTCCGGTTTAATTCGTCACTGACTATCAAACCGTCTTTTAAGCGAATAATTCGTTGGGCATATTCCGCTATGTCTTCTTCATGCGTCACCAGCACAATCGTGTGCCCTTTTTGGTGCAGTTCGTCAAAGAGCTCCATAATTTCTTCCGAAGTTTTGGAATCGAGATTTCCGGTAGGTTCATCGGCTAAAATAATTGAAGGATTATTGACTAACGCACGGGCAATGGCTACTCGTTGACGTTGTCCACCGGAGAGTTCATTGGGTTTGTGAGTCATCCGGTCTGCCAAGCCGACCATTTGTAAGACTTCTTCAGCACGTTTGATTCTTTCCGCTTTGGATTTACCGGCATAGACCAAAGGAAGGGCTACATTTTCCAGAGCCGTTGTTCGCGGTAACAAATTAAAAGTCTGAAACACAAAACCGATTTCTTTATTTCTAATTTCGGCCAGTTCATTGTCCGAAAGTTGTTCCACCTCTTGATTATTGAGCTTGTAGCGTCCCGAAGTAGGTGTATCCAAAGCCCCTAAAATATTCATCAAAGTCGATTTTCCGCTTCCCGAAGGCCCCATCAAAGCCACATATTCACCTTTATCAATGGATAAATCGATTCCACGAAGTGCTTTCACCACTTCGTTTCCCATTTTAAAATGTCTTTGTATGTCTTTCAGTTCGATAATAGCCATAATTCCATATTTTTAAACAATACGCCGGATATTTTTACAACGATAAGCACCGGTATTTGTTACCCGATAATTTGATAAAAACAAAAATACATTAAAAAGTGCATTTACACATACGGATATATAAAAAACCTTGATTGATAAAATCAATTTCTTCGTATATTAAGGTTAATAAAGCAAAAGCATAAAATAATATTCTAGACAAAAAAACTAAACCAAAAATTAAGTCTAACACCGGTAAAAAATCGATATAAAACGCACTAATTGAAGTCTTTTGTAAACAAAAAAGAAAATAAAATATGTAAAAACTTATCAAAACAGCCCATAAAAAAGCTTACTTTCCTTTAGCGGAAAACTTTCATTATGAAAATTTTAACTACTTCTAAAGGCTTGTTTTTCTCAAATATACATCAAAATTTTGTATCTTTGTATCTTGTAATCAAGATTCATAAATTATATGAAAGGTAAAAATTTTTTAATAGCTTCTTCGGGCATCTATCCGTATGTTAATAATAACGACACGGCTAAATTAGCCTATAAAATAGCCCGTGTAGCCAACTCTAAAGGAGGTCAAACCCGTATGTTTATGCCTCGTTTCGGAACTGTAAACGAACGCAAACACCAATTACACGAAGTCATTCGCTTATCCGGTGTCAATATTGTTATTGACGATGACGATATGCCCTTAATCATAAAAGTCGCTTCTATTCCTAAAGAACGCATGCAAGTATATTTTATTGATAACGATGAGTTTTTTAAACGAAAATTCATTTTTACCGATGAAAATAATGAATTGTTTGAAGACAATGACGGACGGGCGGTTTTCTTTACCAAAGGAATAGTCGAAACGGTTAAAAAACTCAAATGGCGTCCCGATTATATATTTGTATTTGATTGGTTTACCAGTCTTTTACCATTGTATATTAAAACGTATTACAAAAATGAACCTTTGTTTCACGATGCCAAAATTTTTGTAGTTCTTACTGATGAGACTTTTGAAAAACCTATGAGTGAAGAAATTAAAAATAAACTGGTTTTTGATGAACTTCCGGAAGAAATCATTCAAAAATATGACAATCCAACCGAAATTAATTTGATAAAAAATGCTATTGATTTAGCTGACGGGGTTATCATTAGAACACAAAAATTACCGGAAGAAATTGATCAATATTTAAAAGAAAAAAATATTGAAGTTTTAGATTTATCCGGTATCGATTTAGACGAAAATGAAGAGGATTTAAAAGCTAAATTTATAGCGGCTTTTGAAGAAAAAGATCCTTCCTAATTAATTTTTAACACTACCCAAAAGAAATTATCAATATGTTAAACACACAAAAAGGTTTAATCATCATTTTATTGACTCTTATTTTAACCGCATCTTGTAAAAAAGATTTTACAACAGTAGGAAATCACCTCATAGAAAAACCTCGTTTTGAAGGAAAATTATTTACCGATGCCGAAGTAAAAATTTACGATCAACAGATAGATAAAGTTTACTCTTGCAACTCGGGAAATGAAAACGGAAACAATCTGCCGGTTCAATCTATCGGTATTTACAACGACGCTGTTATGGGCAAATTAAAAGCCGATTTGGCAACCAGTATTACAGCTCTTTCAAATATTTTTTCAAATGACTATAATACTAATGTTGAAATTTTAAACGCACAATTGGTCGTTCCCTATTTTTCTCACACTTATACCGATGAACAAAACCCCGATAAACAAAATTATGAACTCGATTCTATTTACGGAAACAATCCTTTTGAAATAAAAATATACGAATTAACCTATCTATTGCCCAGTTATGATCCGGCTACCAACTTGGAAACCCACAGACGCTATTATTCCGACTTCGATTTCACTCCTTATAAAGGACGTGTTATCGGTGATACTTTGAGCTTTGAAACCTCATCGAAGCCGGTTTATGTATATAAAAGAAATGAAGATGGCAGTTATGAACTGGACGATGACGGAGAACGAATTGTATCGGATTCTTTAACTCCGCGTATGAGAATTAACCTGGATAAAAACTTTTTTAAAGAAAAAATCTTTGATCATTGGGGTGAGGATATCCTGATTGACAGCGATAGATTTAAGGATTATTTCAGAGGCTTATATATTGAAGCCGTTGAAGAAAACAACGATGGTAAATTTATCATTGCTCAGTTTGATGCCGCCAAAATACAAATAGATTTTACCTATGAAACCGTTGACGACAATGAAACACCTGATGATACCAGTGACGATACAACCAAAAGAGTATTTAGAACCATTGAACTCAGACTTTCAACGCCCATGGTAAACCACTACGAAAATCTGATTAATACCGACGCACAAACCGCTCTTGAAAACAGTGATCCGGTTAACGGAGACGCACAAATATACTTAAAAGGTGATGCATACAGCGAAGCAGTTGTTCAACTGTTTAACGAACAACAACTCCGTGACTTACGCTTAAATGACTGGATGATTAACGAAGCGGATTTATACATTTATGTCGATCAAAACATGACGTCCGATTTACTAGCTAAAAGCCAACGTTTATTAATATTCAATTATGATGAAAAAACCAATCTGGCTGACATCAATGCTCCGGAAAATTTTGACAACGATTTTGCTATATACGATGGCTATTTACAAGAAGATGAAGACGGACAAGAATATTATAAATTCGGCATTACCCGGCACATAAGAAATGTTATTGAAAACGACTCTACAAATGTAAAATTAGGCTTGCGAGTTTGCTCTTCCATTTCTCAAAATATCAAAATCAATGATTTGTTTTTAGATCCCGATGCTTATAATCCTACCGGAATTGTTTTATTCGGTAATCAATCGGGGATAAAACCTCCTGTTTTAAAAATTTATTATACGGAAGTCGACGAATAATCGATTAAAAATTATACGGCCGGAAAAAGTTATTTTCCGGCTTTTTGTTTTTTAGAACCTTCGTATAAATCGTAGCGCACCAAACGGCTTTCAATTTTACCGTTAAATAGTTTTATCTTCTTTGAAGGGCGTAATCCCACCGATTTTAAAGCCTGCAAATTGCCTACCAGCATCCAAGCAACCGTATTGGGATAATGGTGTTTTAGGGTATCTCCTATTTGACGGTAAAAAACCCTGATATCAACCGGCAAACGTTCATCATAAGGCGGATTAAACAATAATTGAACGTCTTCTTCCGGACGAAAAGTTTTGAAAAAATCAGCTTGTTTAATACGTATAAACTCATCTAATCCGGCATTTTCAACGTTTTGAATGGATTTGGCTACGGCTGAAGGCGATTTGTCAAATCCGGTTATTTTGGCTCCACTATGTAGTTCTCTTATTTTTTTAAAGCTCGATTTTTGAATCAATTCAAACAAAGTTTCATCATAATTTTTCCAATTTTGAAAACCAAATCGTTTGCGGTTGATAGCTGCCGGAATACGCATATCCCACATAGCCGCTTCAATCAAGATTGTCCCCGATCCACACATGGGATCCAACAGATTGGTATGAGAATTCCAACCGCTTAAAGCTACTATTCCGGATGCTAATACTTCATTGAGCGGAGCCAAATTGGTTTGAGTGCGATATCCGCGTTTGTGTAAAGAATCGCCGGAACTGTCCAAAGAAACAAGCATGTGATTATCTGAAAAATGAAGAATGACATGTAAACCGGGATTTTTCAAATCAATGGCAGGCCTTTTTCCATACTTGTCTCTAAATTGATCAACTATGGCATCTTTGGCTTTTAAAGCGATAAAACGAGTGTTTTTAAAAAACTTGGTTTGTCCGGTTACGTCAATGCGAAAAGTTTGATGAACAGACATAAATTGTTCCCAGTCTATCGAATGGACAGCTTTATACAAATGTTCAGATTTATAAATTTGATGAAAAGTTTTAACGGCCATTAAAACCCGTAAAGCTGTATGCAGATTAAAATTGGCTTTATACATAAAACCCAAATCACCTTCAAAGTGAACAGCCCTGTTAGCTATTTTGATATTTTGAGCTCCCAACTCCAATAATTCGCCGGCTAAAACTTGTTCAAGTCCATAAAAAGTAGTAGCCGTTAGCTGTAAATGGTGCATATAAAAAATTTACTACAAAATTACGATAAAAAACGACCTGATATCAGTCGTTAAAACAATTGGGAAATAGCCGTCCAGTTTTCTTTGATCAGTTGAATGTAGAGAATGAGAAAAACCACACTTACGATGAGTTGCATACCGGTAGAAACCAAAAAACCTATAAAAGCTCCGAAAGCAGCATTTAAAGCTTGCGGGGTATCACTGTTCCGGATATATTCGCCTACGAAAGCCCCGACAAAAGGCCCTATAAGAATACCTCCCGGAACCGGAATAAAAATACCTACAATCAATCCGATTATCGCTCCAAAAGTTCCATATTTACTTCCTCCAAATTTTTTGGTTCCGAAAGCAGGAATAAAATAATCCAAAACAGAAACAATTAAGGCAGCAGACAGCGTTACCAAAACAAAAGTCCAATCGTCCGGGATTACTTTGGCCAAAACCGTTAATAACAAACCCGCCCAACCACTGATGGGGCCGGGCAAACCGGGAACAATACAACCGATTATTCCGATTAAAATTAAAATTAATCCCAAAATCAATAAGACAATATCCATAAGCCTTTATTTATAATCAATAAAAATATAAAATATTACTTAAAAAATCAAACCCTGTTTAATATTTCGGATTTAGATTGAAGTTATTTATTAATCAGTAAGTAAAATTCGTGCCAAAAAAATACCGGTACTTTTTATTTTACTCTTTTCGGATTGTCCGAAATAAAACTTTTCCAACTACCGTATTTTTTCTTTCCTTGTGTCTTTCCGGCATTGAAATAATGACAAACAGCTACTGCCAAACCGTCCGTTGCATCGAGTTTTGTCGGTAATACGGAAATGTTTAACAAGCGTTTTAACATAGCGGCTACTTGTTCTTTGCTGGCGTTACCGTTTCCGGTAATGGCCATTTTTACTTTTTTGGGCAAATATTCCGTAATAGGTATCTCGCGGTATAAACCGGCAGCCATAGCTACCCCTTGTGCCCTTCCCAGTTTAAGCATCGATTGGACATTTTTGCCAAAAAAAGGCGCTTCAATCGCCAGTTCGTCAGGATGGTATTCATCGATTAAACTCAAAGTGCGTTCAAAGATTTTTTTCAGGCGTAAACTGTGACTGTCGTATTTGTTTAAAATGAGTTCGTCCATTAAAATTAAATCCAGTTGGGAACCCGTAACCTTAATCATGCCGAAACCCATAACGGTAGTTCCGGGATCAATTCCTAATATGATGCGTTCGGTTTTCAATATTTTTGTGTATTTTGCAATGTTCAAATGTATAAACTAATTGTTAAATATAATAATTTAATTTCGTTTCCGGCCAAACTGTTTATCAGTTTCGGGGCCACCTATTACCTGTGGCACCATCGATATTTTTCGGCCTTATTCAGGCCCGCCTCCCTTGGTATTTCAACAGAATTTTGGATTGTTTTATTGGGATTCAGTCTGATTAATTGGATGTTGGAAATAAAAAAATGGCAATTTTTAGCTTCACATGTCAGATTCATTTCCCTACTTGAAGCGGCTCGTCAAAGTTTAACCGGTTTTGCCATCTCGCTACTCACCCCCAACAGAATAGGAGAATACGGAGTTAAAATTTTATTTTTTAACCGGAAAGAACATAAGAAAATTTTCTCGTTAAATCTCATCGGGAACTTATCTCAACTCATTATAACCATTATCTTCGGATGGGCAGGAATTGTTTTTTGGAGTAAAAATCATTGGTTACCGGAAGAATTTTCTTACTTTCAAAACTTTCATTATAAATGGGTTATT